>TARA_R110002012_G_scaffold45983_3_pt1 | contig 33246 bp, 13 predicted proteins | sample TARA_R110002012 | Tara Oceans TARA_R110002012 (sample SAMEA4396515) | marine metagenome | biome: Westerlies Biome; feature: [DCM] deep chlorophyll maximum layer (ENVO:01000326); material: water (ENVO:00002006), including particulate matter (ENVO:01000060) such as... | depth 40 m
TGTTACAGCTGGGTCCCAAAAATCATATATTGGGAGAAATCCATATACTGGGTGCATTCTAAAAGCAGCGCCCATTGAGAAATCAAAGTTTCCCAAGCTTTTTCTCCATCTTATATCAGATAAAACGTACTTTAAATCAAATTTTTGATTATCTACAAATTGCGCCTTAATAAGGTACGAATCACCCAAATAACGTAAGAAGTAATCCTGATTTATAAACTCATTCCCTCTATCTCGTACTAAAGATAGGTTAGCAAGGTACTCAAAGCCCTTAGCGTTTCCTATAGGGGCTTTATTTGATATTTGTGACTCAGAGCCATCATAAAATGATTTAACCTTGTGTTCGTAATCAAAACGAGCCACCTTACGCAATCCTATAGTGTAATTATAATCAAAAGGATTAACCTGTGTTATATCTATTAACTCTTTATCTTCTATTTTAAACATTCCATCTTCTAATGTAGAAGAACCTGTAGAACTTGATACATAGAACGTAGAGTATTTAAAAAAGTTTTTAATTTCTTGAGAACAACATTTTTTTGGAGTAGCACAAGATATTAATAGAACTACTAATAATATTAGTATCTTTTTCATTTTAAAAAGTTTGTGTAGGGGAAGATTTGAGATAAACCATGGCCTCAAAGTCTATATCAACATACTTCCATCTACCCTCTATAGTAATTCCTGCAGAAAAAAGCATAGCATTATCTAAAGCAGTGCCATCTGCAGAGCCAGTCCCAAAATCAGTTTGTGTATTAGAAGACCATGTAGCTCCGTCAGGAAGATGTGTTCCCACCCATTTAGTTGTAGCAGGAATTAATTTTTCAACGTGAGATTCAGCTGCATCAGAAGCTCCTAAACCAATAAAAGCAATTGCAGCTATTTCAAAGGGAACCCATTTACACAACACTGCATTATTTGCTAAGGGAATATGACTTCCATTTTGTAATGTTATTTGTGTTGCGGAATCTACAGAAGCTATTGTTCCTATAGCCCTATTACTTAAAGCGTCTAACAACTTGTCTCCTACACTAAAATTAGTCTCGGCTGATGTTCCATCTACAGTAAGTACTTTTTGACCTCTACCAAGCGCACCATTTATTAATGTTTTATTTCCAAATACTGGACCTATTCCAGATAAATCTAGGTCGGTATTTCTTAAAAATACACAACCATCATATATTGTATGTTTTACTGCTGGCATATTTTATATTTTATGGTTTTCCTTTTCCTCCTCCTGGCTTTCTTGGAGGGGATTTAATTCCTTTTTTCCCAGGCTTACTCATCTTAGACATATATCTAGATTTAGAGCCAGAAGCTTTTCTGCTTTTAGGTTTTGAGGTTCTACCTCCTTTTATTTGTTCTAATAAACTACCCATTATATTTTATTTTTAATTATTAATATGTTGTGTCCTCATATATATGTAAGAACTCAATTTCTTGATTTGCATTACTAGCGCAAGTTATATTCACATCATTATTTCCATCATAAGGAAGCAATACAGCCGACCCTGGAGGAACATTTCCAATACTTGCGGTATGATATAAAACTATACACTCTTCTCCTGCTACGGTAGATAAATTTTTAAGATATATAAATCCATTTTTATCAGCAGTAACATTATCAGCTTCAATAATTTTTGTTGCCCCAGTCTGTCCTGGTGAAAACCTTTGAACACCAGATGAAACATCTAGTCCATCTGCTTTAGAACCTCTTTTATATAAAGTTGAATTACAAGTTACGTTTATAGCAGCGCTAGACAAGTCAGAACTTGTTATAGTTATTGTAGCTTTTGTTGTTGGTGTTGATTTAAATGCCATTTTATTTTTTTTTAATTATTATAATTCTTGTCCTGGTATATATGCTGCATCAGCACCTTCATATATTATCATATACTCTAATGGCCAAGTATCGTCATCTGAATGAACGGTTATATCAGCCCCATCATGAAGTGTTACGGGCATAAATATAAAATCACCTTCATATAATTCACATAACAACGCCCCACTTACATTAGTTTCGTAAACAGAAAATTTTCTAGTTCCTTTAGTTGTTGTATTAGGGTTTTTAATATAAAGATATCCTCTACCTCTAGTTGTAGCACCACTTGCTGCAGAATAAGATGAAGTATCAAATACTAAAATACCAGCATTACTATTATCTGTACCATTAGCTCTTTTTAAACCAGTAGTTCTTGTACACCCTAATCTATGGGCCACATCATGCATGTCCATAGAAGTAGTTATAGATGAGTCAGAAGACGACATCCCTGTTGTGGATAAAGTTAAAGTAGCCTTAGCTGTTGGTGTTGTTGAATACGCCATTATAAATCGGTTTTATTATTATACAAATATACTAAATTTTATTATATCAATTTTTGCCATTATCTCTCAAATGATTTTCTAATTGGTTTAGGGAATAATTTAGGTAAAGTACCCATAGCCTTACTAGTTCCTTTCTTAAAATATTTAGTGTCTCTTTGGTATTCTGAGCCAGATATTATATATTTTAATCCATTAAGAACATTAAGACCTGTATCTAAAGCAGGAACGCTCATTAAGTATTGCCACTTATCTATGTTCATCATTAAATTCATATCCCAGAATAAATCTTTTAACTCCCCAATAGTTCCACTTTCATCATCATCATCACTAAATCCGCCTATCATTGATATCAATCCTAAAACAAATATCATACCATAAGTTCCTCTAGCCGCTTTTGCTATAGCTTCTTGTCTATGCTTAGGAAGGTCTTTAAACTTACCTTTCCATTTTCTTACATCAAAATCTTTATCTCTAACAATATCTCTAACAAAAGAAATGGTAGCCCTAGTAGAACCCACATGCCCTCTATTAAATCTATCTATTTTTTCTCCTCCCCATCTGTCCCATATAAATGTAGGTAACCATCTTTTAAATTGAAGAAGGGTATTAACAAAACTATAAGTTTGTATTAACCTTTGGTCTAAAGCAGTATAACCTCTACCTTGTACAGCATATACATCTGATTTATATCTATCAGCATTTTTAGTTAATTGCTCATATACAGCAGAATCTATTACCTCTACCTCTCCATTCTTATTAATAGTAAATGAATTCCATTCTTCTTGAGTTAACTGACCAACAAAACCAACTCTTTGTATCCATTTCTCAGACACAGACATTGGTGCAAACATAATTTTACCAAACCCACCATCAAACAAACCTTCTGATAATTGTTCTGTAGCATCTGTAATAATTCCAAACTCTATAGCTATAGCTGTAGCTTTTTTTCTAGACTCATTACTATAAATACCATTTTGACCAATTCCCCAGAATCTAGACTCACCTCTTCCCCACTCTTTAATACCACCTCTTCTAAATGTATTGTATTTACCTATAGCTATATTACCAACAGCAGCGGTAATATTAAAACCTAAACCAACAAACATAGTCCATTTCTGTAAGTTATCAGCTACCTTATCAGCCCATATTCTTTTCCCATCTTTAGTAAAAATAGATTTTCTTGCAGTTTTTTGAAGAACATACCTATCTCTTAATAAATCTTTTATCCATCTTTGCGCAAAAGGGTTTCCTCTAAAAGAAGTATAAGATATGGCACCATCAATTAAAGGAAGTTTTTCCATCATACCTCTAAAGCTAAATCCAGATTGCGTGTTTAACCCATGCGCCCACATAGTTTTATTAACATATTTTGTTAAGTTATTATGTATATCAGATGAAGCCGAAAACTCTGCAGACGAAGAACGTGATGCTAAATTTCTATCAAAACTATGAGCATCACTTACATTAACAATATCTTCTATTAATATAATTGGGTTTCCTAAGGCATCTTTACCCCCCTTAACATATCTATTAGCTTGATTAAAAAGAGCTTTAAGTTGTCTTTTAGACTTCATATCTTTTACGCCTTTTCCTTTATCCATTTGTTGTAATTTATAATACTCAACAAATTGACCTAAAGGAGCGGTCACTGTAACACCATCCATTTCTCCTACAACAGCAATATCTCTAAGCTTAGAATCATAGTTATGGCCTATAAAGGCGGCTGTCATATTTCTATTAATCATCATTTCAAATTTACCCGCAGCCATATTAGGTATATACCTTGAGCCTCTACCCTCCTCTAATAAAGGTCTTCCATTTGGCCCTGTTTTTTGAGAAAGATGATTTTCAAACATTCCAGTTGTCTCAACATACATTCTTAAATAATCTATTTCAGCTTCTGTAAGGTTAGCATTTTTTACTTTAGCATCACTAATTGTTCCATCAGTATTCATAAAATTCTTAAACCTCAACACTCTTTCATATCTACCAGTTTTAGGATTAACAACTTCATAGTCTTCTACTAAATTCTTAAAAAGAAATTTATTATATAAAAATCTACCATAAGGAACATATGTATGTATGGCTTTATGCACAAACCAAGGAACAAACTTAAACCAATTTAATCTACTCTTAAGAAGCTTATTATAAGCCTTGTCCATTTTCCTTCTTATTCTTCTATTCTCTTTATAATAATGCATCTCTGACTTATTCAGCTCATTAAGTATAAAAGAAATCTCCCCTCTTTCAGAAGAAGATATATTAGAATCTAACCACATTTGCGCCCAGCTTATATCTTTAGTTCCAAGAGGATGGCCTTTCTCTAACTTTTCTTGCATGTCCACTAAAGCATCTACTTGTTGTTGAGAAAATCCTTGGTCCTTTACAGCTTTAATAACATCTTTTATATTAGATAAGTGCATCTTAGCACCTAAAGCTCTATTCATCTTTTCTCTTATGTTAGCCGCAGCAATAGGGTCTAAGTTGTTTATTTCATTTTTTAATATAGATAACATATCATCTATACCAATTTCCGTGTCTTCAATAACACTAATACCATTTTCATCTCTAGAAAAATAAGTCTGTTCTAACTTAGCTACCTTATGTATATCCTCCTGATATCTTTGATGTTGTTCTTCTACTTTTTTATAAGCTTTTGGGTTTTGTTTTTTTAATGCATCTAAGTCTACATGAGTTCCATATGAATTTACATATTCTTGGAAATCCCTATTAGTATTATTTCTTTGGTGAAAGATTTCATCATTTGTTAAATACTTTTCTTCATTAACAAACATACCATCTGTATCTTTCATTTCCTTTCCATCTATAGTAGCTAATGTTTTATGAGTAACGTTTCTTTTTCTTTGAGGGAATACCTCATCAGTAGTTATGTTAGACTCCTTAGACTCTATATTCATATCTCTTTCTACAACATCTATTCTAGAAGGCATTCTTTTGTCTCTAGTAAACGAAGATGCTATAGGTGTTAAAGTAACTTTACCCTCTGTAGAGATATTAGCCTTATATAAAAGAGTTACGTTTTGTTTTTGAGAAGACTTTTTAATTTTAGATTTAGCGTCAACAGAATAAATTTCATTATTTATAAATAAATTTCCTCCTTCTAAATTATAATTATCATTTCTTACAATATTATTTCCTTCTACACTATAAGAAGCGTCTATAGAAACTTTCTTATTTATATTTTTATTATTAACAAGAATGTGGTCAGCCACTTTATCTGCAAATTCAGCAGTAATTTTACCCTTACGAGACTCTTGCCCTTTTGATTTAATAAGCTGACTCTTTGTTACGTTACTAACTTTAGCGGCAGAGCCTCCTAAATAAGGAAGTAAAGCTGTAGGTCCAGTATGTTGATTAGATATAAGGTCATAAGCAAGTAAAAAATCCTTTACTCTTGCAGGTAATTTTTCAAATGCTTTTCTAGCAGACTCTGGATTACTAACCCCTCTATCGTTAATCTTAATAGTTGTATTGTTTTTTAAGTCCCCTGCAATTATACCTTGAGCAAACACTCCATCTGCTGTCATAGATACCTTTGTTGTGTTTCCAGTGCTTTCTAAATACCTACCCCTTCCAATATTTTCTGTTATTTCTAATTGCTCTATAGTGCAATAATTATTTATAAAAGAATACACCCCATTCATATCACCTTTAGATAGCATATCAATATGATTAAGGCCAAGGTTTAAAATTCTTTCGAAACTTGTATTAGGATTGTTTAATTCCTCTAACACCCTTTCATTTTTAGAATAATAATCCCCAAATACATTAGTTAAGCTAAAATTATATATACCGCTTTGAGCTAATCTAATAGAACGAACAGTATTTTCCATTCCAATTATATCTTTAGGGTTTAGATTTCTAAAATCAGAAGCATTAACAGCTAATACTCTTCTCATTACAGAACGCCAATCACCAGCATAAGCTGGGTCTGAGTTTATTGTTTCTGCTTGTTTTAATAAGATATTAAAATTCTTTTGTAATATAGGATGCTTAAGGTTTATGGATTCAGATATAGTTTTCATGTCTCCATTTTTTAACGCTAACAATAAACCATCTACCTGACTTTGCGTTAAAGTTTTACTAAATAATCTATGAGAAGACATTACATTATCTCTATGAATGTGAGAAAGTTGAATTACTTTTCTAATTAAATCTGCAACACCTAAACCAGTTTCAGGAAGTGAGTTGTCTAAATTAGCTAAAGCTCCAAGAGTATTTGTATTATCTCTTAATGAAGAATTATTTAATTTAACAATCAACTGAAGCATTCCAATTTTTGAAGACTCATTATTCAAGTTATTTAAATCTATACTTCTATCAGGTATTTGCCAAAAAGGAATATCTGTTATTTCATTAAGAAGGCTTTGCACAATATCAAACGTGGATGACTCAGGAGAATTTTGGTATTGCTCAACAAAATCTTTTGCTATATCAGAGTTCATAAGAACGGCTACATTATCAAAAGACATTCCTCTAGCAAGAAGTTGAGACCACATATTAAAGGTTTGGGTATTCATATTTAACTCACTTGCATTACCTTTATTAGCGTCGTCTAAAAAGATGTTTAACATATAAGCTAAATTAAATCCTCTACCCTTATTACCTAAATAGTTATTATCTAATTTATTATTTTTTAACCCAGCGTTTTTAATATCACCCCTAAACATAGCTTTTCCTGTTACACTTAATTCATATGAACTAAGAACCTTGTATAACGTATTAAATAGGGCAGCCCTACCTATGTTTTTTTGACCCTCTCTATTTGAACGAAACTTTTTATTATCATTAATAATACTTAAATCATTTATATCTGACTCAGCATATTTTATTTTTTTAGACTTTATTTTATTTTGAGCTCTTTGAACTACCGCATCAAAACCTATAGACTTTATCATAAACTCATGATACTTTTCACTTAACATAAGATTAGTGGTTGCATCAAAAGCTTTGTTATATTTATTTTGAGAATCAGTTAACTTTTGCTTAATAGTTTTATCACCCTTTTTAGATATTTCTTGATGTTTAGATATTACATGTAAAGCGTCTCCATCTAAATCAGAACCAATTAAATCAGAAATTTCAGAAGGAATCATAACCATACTTCCAGAACCTTTTATAATTTGAGTGACCTCACCAACTACAGCGTCTCCTAGTTTAGAAGCAGGAACTCTTTGTAATATAACCTTCTCACCTATTTTAAGTCCCATCCCCTCATGAACTGCTACTTGAGCAGCTTTATAATTCTTACCATCTTTTTTATATCCCTTTAAGCCTAACTTATCATTAGTAGATATATTATCAAGGCTAACTTTAGTACCTACACCAAAATCAGTAGATTGATAAGTCACACCCCCTTTACCCCTCATTCTTAAAGCTTTCTTTTTTAAGATAGAATTAGCGAGTCTTCTTCTTAAATCAACGGAGCCATTATCAAAACTACCTGTAGCTAATAAATCTATAGCAGCTTGAGAAAACACATTAGTATCTGCACTCTTTGCTAACTTCTCAGAAACTTTCTTTATTTTATCTGCTGTTATCTCTCCAGATATAAAGTTTTCTGCTAATATACTTTCTACTTGAGACTTAAAAGCGTCAACCCAAAGTTGTTGTACATTGTTAGAATTTTTTATGTCAGCAGGTATAGAGTTTAAATGAAATAATATTTGCTTAGCAATGGTTGATGATGAGGATTTTTTATCTAACTCTGTTTGTATACCAAAAAACGAACCATCTAATCCATAAACATCTTTATCTTTAAATAAATTATCTTGATGTTTATTAAGAAGCTCGCCGTTGTTTTCATTAAGAGAAGTTAAGTTGTCTACACTTATTAAACTATTAGATAAACCTGGACTTTGATTTTTTATAGAAGAACTAAACATTACTACAGACATAACGTTATTAGGAGTTGCTCTATCTCTAATATCTAAAGAATCTCTAACGCTTTTAAAATTAGGATTTTTTAATATAAAACTATCTGTAAGAACAAAGACATTAGTTTTTCCATAAAAAGGAAATCTTTCACCAGCTTTATTTGAAAATGTTTTATTATCTAAATTTTGTCCATTATAAACAAACTTGTAATGGTCTCCTACTTTTCTTAATCCTCCATATTTATTTTTAACCATCTTTCTTGCCATAGACTCTGTAATAAAAGAACAAGCATCTGTTTTATTAACGCCATCTACCTTAACATCTTTTAACATTATAGGCTCTATTCTTGAATTAGAATCCCATTGAACGTGCATAGCTACAGAACCAGCGCTTCTTTTAATATAATCATTAGGGCCAGAAAAATGTTTAGCTGGTCCAATTAAAAGGTCTTTGGCATGATATTTGTTTATAGCATAGTTTAAAACTATTTGTCCCAAAAATCTATTATAAGCAGTTTTATCGCCTTTCATTTTCTTTTGAATAGACTTACTTATTAATTCTTTAGGTTGAGACCTAATAAACTTATCAAGATTTTGTATTTCTTGTTTAAGCTTGTTTCCTTTTTTATCATATAAATCAAATACAGGAAATCCTTTTTCTTTTTTTCTTTTTTGTTCTTTGTTTGGTAAAAACCTATCTCCTTTTTTATGAATCTCTTCAGCCTTAGCCCAAGCTTCTGAAGGGCTTAATAAATCTGCGTTATTAATTCTTAAATGAAGACTTTTATCTGAGAATATAGAAATGTTTTGACTATACGTAGAGCTTTTACCAGAGATAGCTTCTGCTAATAAAGACACATCCATCATTGTTCTTTGATTAGAAGTCTCGCTTCCAGAATTATAAGCTGAATTATTAACAAGACCTCCTATCATTTGCACCACCTCTACTCTTTCTCCATTTTTAATTTTTTGAAACAATGCGTTATCACCAAACACCCCTTCTAGCTCAATCATTTCAGCTGGAGTTAAGTTATCAAGCTTGTTCATTAATATATCTATCTGATGTTTTTTAGATATAAGATTAGTCTTTTCTCCATTAGGCATGGTTACTTGCGTTAAAAACTCTCCCTTAGCAATTCTTTCTGCTAAAGCGATAGATAGTTTTTTTATAATACCAAACTCTCTAATTTGATGAGATATTCTAGGAGTAGGCTTTCCTTGCTTTAAATACATAGGGTTAAACTCTATATTATTAGAATTAACATTAAGATTTATTCTAGGTCTAGTATCTTTAATTCCTTTATAAGTACTATTATCAACAGAGTATTCAACTAACTCTTTTAGATTATTCATTTCATCTATACTAAAGTTTTCTTGTACATCTCTTGTTTTAGACCATTTTTGAAATGAATTTAATATAGCTTTCTTCCCAATACTTTCTGGGTTTTTTCCATTAAAAATAAATATACCCGTGTCTCTAATTAATTGATGAATAGCGCTATCCTTATCTTTCTCCATGATAACATTACCCTTATCATCTTTCATCTCCTTACCGTTCTTATCTAGCTTAGGAACATCTTGTGGTATAAAACTATCAATTAACTCTCCCTTTTCTAATTCTTGAGGGCTAATAGAATCTTTATAATTAGCAGGAACTATATTATGATATAAGAATTCTGCAACAGCTCTTCTTTTTTCTATTAAAGATAAGTTATCATTATTTACTATTTTATATAAACCACCTACATTAGATAAGAATCTAAGTTTAGAAATTTCTTTTGCATCAAAAGACTTGTCTTGATTAACTCTGGTTGGTGAAGATATTGTCATATCATTCTTCATTCTAAGACGAATGTTTTTTTCCATACCTACTTGCTTACCACTTCTATGAGGACTTATCATAGGCTTACCATCTCTATAATCTAACTTATAAAAATCTATATTTTTAAAAGCATTTAATTCGTGATACATGTCATTGATAACATTATCCATTAAATCAATTGATGAACCTTTATACTTACTGGCTATATATGATTCAGCTAAATAATTAGCAAACCTTGCTAGCATAGCATTTTCAGTTGGTTGAAGATTGTTTTCTTTAAGGTTAATTAAAGCTTGCTCTACTTTAAGTTTAAATTCCTCAAGAGTAGCGCTTTCCCAAGCAGCATTATAAAGTATTCTTCTTACAGCATTTCTTCCTAATTTTTTATCCTTATCTTCTTTACCTTTTTTAGAATGAAGCGTCCCAAGATTTTCCATGCCAGTATATTCATTTATGGCAGAAGATAAGGTTTCACCCTCTCCACTTCTTTTGTCCTCCATATAAGCATCCATAGTTCCAGCCTCCAATTCTTCTTCAAGTAAGTTTTGACCATCTTCTGAAAAAACATCTGTACTAACAAGTGATTGAGATAGTAAAGCTTCATTTAATATACGATTCCAATTCTCTTCTATATAATCAATTGCTAACTGCTCTCTTTCGTTTTCAAAGTAAGAAATTAATGAGTTATTTAAAATTTCTTTATTTTCTATTATAAAAGCTTTTAATTTCTTTTTTCCAGCAGGAGTAATTTGACCATTTTCATAATAAGGATACTCCATCATTTCTTCTGTAAATACCTCGTCTTTTAAAAGGTTAATTTCATCATCAATTCTTCTGTTTACTTTTTCCTTTATTAAAGGAGACCTATCTCTTTGTTGAAAACTCTCAGAACTTCTTTTATTTACTCTAACTCTTCTTAATGTATAATAATGCCCTTCTTTATTTTTATAATCTTTAACAACAGCTTCTAATGCTTTATCAAATTGTTGGGCAAGATTTTCGTTTCCTGTTTTTTCTAAAATTTCTTTAGCCTCTTTTCTTGTAAACATGTTTTTTATAAAGTCCCAAAATCTTCTTATAATATTTTTAGCTTCATTTCTTGTCTCTTGATTTTTAGAAATCTTTTTATCTAAAGCTTTTTCATCTAATTTTTTACCTAAAAGGTCAGCAAGAGTTTCTTCTAACACATATCTTTGTTGACTTGGAGGTAATTCTTTATAACCTTTAAGAGCCCTTTTAGAAGCATCAATGTATTGACTAATAGTTTTGTTTTTATTTTGAGGTCTTTTTTTCCATTCAGACCAAGTAACAATAGAATTTTGTGTTTTTAATAATTGAGCAAAAGTAAATACCTCTCCTTTTTTATTTTTAAATAAAATCATATCAGGATAAGCCTCTCTTGTATTTTCATACGCAGGATTAACAAACTTTCCATTTTTATCTTTTTGTACAATAAAATTTCTAAGAGCTTTTACAACAGGTGAGTTCCAAAATTCTCCTAAATATATGTGAGAGCCTTCGTGAAATATAGTTTCTTGATTAGCACTACCCACATCTATAAACATACTTAAACCATGAGTAAGCCCTAATGTTCTAAGACCTTCTTCACTCATCATTAACTTATCTATAAATGTTATATTAACACCCTTCTTTATCATTTTGTTTCTCCAAGCTTTTTCAAAAGCAATATGTCTTTTAGTGTAATAAGGAGAAGTAGCAGATTGTTTGTTTACTTTTTTTCTTTGTAGTAAATCTTTTAGGCTAGTTTTTTTATCTTTAACTTGAGCTTCAGTTGTTGTTAACTGGCTTCTTTCTAGTTTTAATCTATTTAAGGCATCTATTTCTGATTTAAATAAAGCGCCTTGTTCTTTACTCTTTTTTTCTATTGCCGCAATTCTCTCATCTATTTCTTTAATTCTATTTATCTTTTGTTCAGAAACTTTTTCAAAAATAGTCTTTTCTTTTTCTATTGTTTCTTTCTCTATGTTTCTTTTATTTGTTGAAGAATCAACTGACTTCTCTGCATGATTCATACTAACATCATTTTGTAGAGCAGCCTTTTGTTTAGAAAGCTTTATAATTTTATCTTTAATCTTTTGTTTTTTACCCTCATTCTTTTCTTTATTTAATTGAATAGCTAAATTATCTATTTCTTTTTGTACATTATCAGCTTGCTGCTTACCAGAAGTTGGTAGTTGCGCTGTCTTACCTTTAGCTATATTTTCTGCACCTTTTTTAGTAGATATATTAGAAACTTCAATAGTTCCATCTGGAGACACTATATTATATTTTCCACTTTTATTTTTTACAACTCTATACTTATAATGATTCTTAGGTCGAGTTTTGTTTTTAATTATATTATTAACCTCCCTCGCAGAAAGTTTTTTCATTTGAGAACTAGTATACCCAAGCTTCTTTAATTGACTTGCCTTCTTGCCTCTTATTTTCTTTTTTTGAGATTCTTTTTGTTTTATATTAATAGGAGTACTATCTTCTTTCTTTTTTATAACATCATCTCTTTTTTTCTTATTCTTATTTTTAATTTCTTTTAATTGATTTTCATAAAAATTTTTAGAGTCTGAATATAATTGAGGAATTATTTTTTCATAATTTGTTATAGTTTCTTGAAAAGACTTTTCTTGCATAGAAAATTCTTTATTTATAAAATCTATTTGTTGCTTTCTAAGCTTAGGGTCTTTTATAGTTTCTTTAACTTTATCTATTTGAGCTTGTTTGTTTGCAACAGTTTCATTTAACATTCTTTGAGTTGCGTCTTTATAATAAGCAACTTCTGCTAATTGTTTTCTAGCCTGAGGTGTTAATTGTTTAAGAGATTCATTATCAAACTTAGAAAACGTTTCGTTCATTTCAGTTAAAGTCTCTTTATACTGTTGACCTTGCTCCTTAGTAATTTGACCTTGCTTAACCATTATATCTATTCTACCACCTTCTCCTATAGCAGTCTCAACTTCTCTTTCAGCAACCACACCAAGCAAAAAGTTTTCTTTAGCAATCTCATTTTGAATTATTTTCTTTTGCTCTGGAGTCCAATCTTTTCCAATAATACCTTTTTCTTTTGCTATTGCTGCTTCTTTAGCAAAAAGTAAATTATAATTATTGCCATCTGTCATTCCAGAGGCATCAATTTTTTCATCTAAAATAGAACTTCTTAATGCCATAGCATTAATTGTGTCTCTAAATGCGCCACCCACAGTACCTGCAACACCTGGACCTAATGCCATAGCTGAAGATATAAGTCTAGTTTCTGCCGCTTCTGGGCTATTAAAGTAATCCCAAAACCCACCTTGTTGTTTAAATATTTGCAATGATTGACCAAAATTTCCTCCTGAAAAATCAACTATATTACCATCTTTATCTTTGCCTTCAAACTTTGTGCCAAGGGCGTTATGAGCATTTTTTGAAACAGACCAATCTTGATAAGTTTCTTGAACTTGCTCTAGATAAGCATCTGTTACTGCTATACCACTACTTATAGTAAAATTAGTAACTGCTGGAAGAAAACTTCCCGCAGAATTAACTTTTAATTTTGCACCAACACCTCCAACAAACTTAGACATAACCATCCATTTCATAGCATCTACATACATATATTCCATGTTATTAGCCATAGTATATAATGAAGCACTTGCTGCTTGAGCAGTTGTTCCCCCTGCATCTAAAACTTTTCTATTAGCTTCACCAGCAAGCATTACACCTTCTAGTAAATTAATACCAACAGCGGCTCCACCAACAGCAGCAACGTCTTTTGCGGCCCAATAAGCTTGAGGCATCTTTCCAATACCCTTATGTCCAAAAAATTTAAACGCAGGATTAAGAACGTTCTTAGAAAGATTAGTGGTCATGTTTATAGGGGCAAGCATATTTTTCGCTCCCCAGCTAGTACTAGCAGCTCTTGTTCTAGCAAGGTTACTTATTTTTGTACCTGCAAAATAAAAACCAACTAAATTAGGAATCATTTTTCCAAATTTAGTATACCAAAATTGAGGCTTAAGCATTTGATTATAGTTCAACGTAAAGTTACCCTTTTCGTCATAAAAAAAGTTTTTTTCCAATTCATCATCTAAATCAATCATATCATCCCATGTTCCATACCAATCTCCAGCTTCATGCAATACATCAGTAATTGGGTCTAATACACTAATACCAAGAACAGCTTCAGTTAAAACATCTATACCATATGCCCCATTATATCCGCTTTTAGCCCTTCTATTTATATCTTCTCTTTTTTGTTCACCCCACTCTTCACCCATTCCGCCCCATTCTCCAGCATAAGATACAGCATGCGAAAGAATTCTAGCAGATTCATGTATAAGAGTGTTTCCTAAATCTAATACATCGCCTATAGTATTTAAGAATAAATCCATACCACCAGCAGTAACACTTCTAATAAGTTGACCACCAACAGTATAATAATTTTTTTCAAAATTAGAAGAAAAAGCAGCGTTCCAAACATGGTCTCCAGCCTGTTCAGGAAGACCCATTTTTTCAGCAACACTTATTTGTTCTTCTCGATATTTAGCTCCAGTTTCAAAAGGTGTGTATCTCCAATCTTTTTCTATACCTTCTGCAAGCTGTCTATTTATAGCTTCTCTACCTTCACCAAAAACACTTTGATTAACAAAGCCATATTTGCCGTCTTGAGATTGAGCGTCTTGAGATGTGTATTCTTTTGGTATATTAGAAATGTTAACAGGTACTTCTTTTTCAGGTTTTGATATTCCCCTGTCATATAAATTAGCACCTTGTCTTGGCGTATCTATACCAGTACGCCTTGATTCGTCAAATATTCTTCTTGTTGTAGACATATATTAATTTCCCTGTTTTTGCATAGAATTATGATAATAAGAATAACCACTCATAAATATATTTGCACGCTCTCTTATGTCAAAAATTTCATCATCAGTGAGTCCCATTGAATCTCGCAATATAGCAAAATATCCTGAATAGTCTTTTTTATCTAGTTTACTAATTAGCTCGTCATATTGTTTATCAGAGGCAATTTGATTTAATCTAACCCTTGGGTCTGTATCCATAACATCAGAAAATACTGTTGCCATTATCATAGATTTTGCAACATTATCCGTTTTATCTGAAAAGTTTTTCTTAGTAAGTAATTTATCAACATCACCATAAAGACCACCAACTGCATTATTAACATTTTCAGCTGTATATTGAAATGGTCTTCCTTCTTCCCATTGATAGTTTATAGATTGAGTTTCTCCTCTAGAGGTTCTTCTTGGAACAAATGCAGAGTCCCCTATCCTTTTATCTAGTTTATATGCAAGCTGGTCATTGTCAAGGTGTAATTCAACATATCTAAAATCATCATCCCCTGTAAGATATATATCTTTATCTGGGTCTCTTAATACCATAGCCATAATAGGTATTTTTTGTTTACCTGCATAACTAGTGCTTTCTATATTCTTTCTAGAAATAAGTCTATACTTAGGCCTGCCATGCTCATCTTTTTGTCCAGTGTCAACTTTAAACATTAATTGAGTTCCGTCATATCTCCAATCATCGTCACTAAATGGGTCATTACCCTCATGTTGACCACCTCCTAATCTATTTCCATTTTCATTATATACAGTAACTTCTCTACTATTTTGCATTGTCTGTACTTCATCAAAATCTAATTGACCATTCCAATCAGAACCTTTATCTCCAAATACAGCAAAAGCAATATCATTCCAATGCTCAGTCATTATATCATTACCATATATTAATTTATTATTGTAATCCTTTTTATTATCAGTATTAGCCTTTAAGCCAAATCCTGTTTCAAGGTCCACCATAGCCTGTTCATTACCTTCTAATACCCAAAATCCTACTCCCTCTTCAAGATGAAGTCCCTCTTGTAAAGTAAGAGCACCATAACCAGATGTATTATTAAATATAGTTTGCAGTTGATTACTGTAACTTTTTCTATTAGCTTTTACCTTAGCCTCATTAAGAGCTCTATCCCATTCATAATGTTCTTTTGTGCCCATTTGACCAGAAACATAATATAATAATTCATCAGCATATTCACTTTTGTCTTTCTCAAGGTCTGTCATACCCATGTCTGTCATATAGTTTGCAAGGTATGCATCATAATTTTTAGCCAAGTAAGCTTCCTCGATACTTGGAGCTGCTTCAATTTCTTCATTGCTTGGAGCAGGAGTATCTAAATAAGAACCAGCAAACACAAAAGCACCCATTTCTCCTTCCATATATTTTTGAAAATTAATCCTATCTCTATCAGATATTAAATGAGGATTTTCTTGCACATCTTTTAAATACTTAGAAACCTCTCCTTGATTAGCCTGTATAACCTGAGCCATGTCGCTATTTAAAACAGAGTCTCTATATTCAGCAATAGCTTGCGCTCCACCAGCTTTCATAAACTTATTAAAATCTCCTCCATAAAAATTAAGTTGATTCTTTACTTTATTTTCTGCATCTAAAACAATATTCTGCATATCTATCTTATGCTTAGGTATAGCATTTTGTACTAGAAATTGAGCTTGACTATCTATTGCTGCCATAGTAGCTTCCGCAGTAGCTTGATTCTGTTGCTCTAATAATTGATTTTTCATTTGAAGCTCAAAAGTTTTTTGTTGAGTTTCAATTGTTTGTCTAGCTCTATCTCTACCCTGTTGAGCATTAGACGACCAGCTGTTTATAATATTTAAATATTGTGACATAATTATTGTTTTTTAACTTCCTGTTTGTGTGTTATCATCTTCCGTTCCCGTGCCTGTATTAGCAGCATCTAAATCTGCTTGTACCTTTTGTTGATATAATAAATTTACTTGCTCTTCAATCATAGGCTGCATTTCTTTCATTGTTTCTGAATATGATAAATCATTAATAATATTTCCTATTAAAGAAGAACCTACACCTCCAAATACATCAGACTGCCTTTTAAGTTCTGCGTATTTCATTTTATTTTCTACAGCCGCAGTTTCTTTTAAGAAAGTTTCAGCTTGAGCCATAACCTTTCCATAGCTATCCATATTCTTTTTTCTTTGTTCAGCATCTACAGCAGATAGCTTTAATAAACCTTTAACTTTATTAGCATTTAACACACCTGCATTAGCTAAGAATGTGGCTCTACTGCCACCTGAAGCTCTCATTGCATTTGTAATACCAGCATTATAAGCTTCTCCAAGGTCTTTTCTTGCAGCATATTTAGTCTTAGGGTCCATTCCAGATTGAGCAAGTTCTTTAGACATTCTTTGAAAAGCTTTAAAGTCTGGAGATAACTCAGGCATGTCTTCTACAGGAATATCTTTCATTGCTTTATGCATAGCCAAAATACCTGTACCAGCTTGTAAAAGAGTTGTTGCTGTTTTACCATGCTTGTCCCAAAAGTTTCCAATTTTATTTACAGCATTTTGCCATGGATTCCAATCACCAACAAGCTCTTGCATATTTAAAGTAGGGTCATTAAGAGCATCTTTTTGTGTTTGATTATATTTATCATAATCTTCTTTAGTCATTGGAATAGCGCTATATATAGAATCTAAACCTCTTGAGCCACTTTCACGTTGTGGGGTATAATATAAATCTTCTGAACTTTGAGTGTATCCTTCAGAGTCAAGTGGCATTCTCCAGTTTCCATCATCATCTTTATAAGAACCTTCAGGAAGCCATATAGAGTTACTTCCATCTATAGGAGAAAGAGATTCACTTACAGTTGTATTTAAAGCTAAATCACTTTGAACCATACCCATATATCTAAAATCTTCTATTTGTTGGACTGAATAACTAACTGAAAAATTTCTTAAATTTCTATCTGCACTATTATTTGGAGTAAAAGGTATGTTTTCTCCATAGTTTCCTTCATCATCTTTTACTCTATAATAAGGATTACCAGAGTCATCAACTTTAATTCCAAATCTTTCACCAATTGTTGAGTCAACATTGTCATCTTCATCCCTTTTTCCTTCAGAATGATACACAACAAATCTATCAAGTTTATCATCTTTTTCAGAGCCAACTTGAACTCTTAATTTTTTATTTTCATCTACATAAGTGCCAGGAGGTAAAAAGCCATCACCATACTGCACCCATCCAGCATTTTGCATAGACTTATTAGTATGTTGCCAAGTGTGAGCATAGGTTCCGTCATCTAATTTTGTGCTTCTATATACATATCCTTCAGAATCATAATAATTATTATCATCTATAAACTCACCCTTCTCTCCAGCATTAGGGTCCCAATAACCTTTTGTTGTTCCTGGTTGGAAAAAGCGACCATGCTCTAAAGCCCATACATATCCAGCGTCTTTTAATTGACCAGCAAAAGCTAATACTTTAGCATCCTTTCCTTGTCCTAAACCTGGTAATCCAGGAAAGTCTTGTGCGCTATATTTTCCATCATTAACAAATGTATATGAACCCGACAATTCATTTTCAAGAACATCTAAAGGAATGCCGTCAGGATAAGCTTTATTATAATCTATTAACGTTTGCTCATCTATATTTGAACCAGTTATAGGTATAGATACATTAAAATTAATATTATGAGCATTGTCAATAGAAACATTTTCTCCTGTGCTTTTTTGAATCTCAAACATCTTATCTTCTGTCCCTCTATCTTCAATAATATCTAAGCCACTTGCATCCGTGCTAGCATTAACATCTATATAAAATCTTCCATCCTCACCTCTAAATGCATTAGGGGGATACCAAGACTTATCTCTATTGTTCCATTGCCATCCTGTTTTTTTATAGGTTTCACTATTTCTTATATTTTTTGGAAGATGTATAGTAGCTACTTCATTATATCTTTCATCTAATGTAATTTGAAGGCCATTTGGAGTAAACCATTCTCCTCCCTTTTTATAAGAACCTGGGGTATAGAAATGGTCCGTACTAGAGTCATAAGGCATTCCTGCTTTTTTAGCATTTCTTATACCCTTATTAGTAGGTCTCCAATAGCCATCAAGAGCCTCATCATAGTCATCGGTATCCCAATCATAATCATCAACTATTTCACGACCAGCAGTTTTTTGACCTTCTTTACCAGTTATCTTATATTCAATTCCATAATTTTGACCATCCGTTCCAACAACAGTTTCGGTTTTTATTAACCTTCCAAAAACATCTCTATGAACACCACCTTCCTGAAACATAGTTTGTGTTTTAACATCCCAATATCCACCATTCTCCACATCAGATATAGCCTGCATATATTTCCATGGGTCATCCGTGTTTAATCCAGGAAAATCTTTAGGAGTATATTTTTTACTACTAACATACATAACATTACCACCTTCATACATAAAGTGCTGTTTATGTTCTTCATCGTCATCCCAATAGCTTCCTCCCCATGCTTTCTCATTTTTAGTCACGTAATGATAACCATCTTCATTTACCCAAGCACCATTGTCGTCCTTATAAGAACCTGGAGGATATAATATAGCCGTAATTACAGGGTCAGTATCTCCTACTTCTCTAAACCTAGTTTGACTCCAATCATCAATAAAAGGCTTTTGCGTCATTCTATCATCAAGAACATATCCAGCCTGTAGCAGCTCAATTAAATGCTCAAACTGACTCCCTTTAGCTTTGTCAGTTATAAAGAGCCCACTGTCGTCTGTGGGACCATAAGCGCCTATTGTGAATTGCCATGCACCTTCAGCAAGTCCTTCATCTCTATTCCTGTCTCTTACAGGTCCTGGGTACATAAACATTACATCTTCTGGCTTTGTATATAAATTGCTTATATCATTATATGTATAAGGAGTTCCTGTATCAGGGTCATGAGGAACGCCTCTAAAATATTTTTGTTTAAACTTTTGAGAAAATTCACTAGTATAAGGTATAGTAGAATATTCGGAATAAGGAGTAAAATTGTTTTGAATATTATTAGCCTCTTCAGTGGCATTTTTTGCGCTCTCTAAGCCTGAAAGAAGGTCTTCCATAATATACTCTGGTATCATATCTACAGCCTCACCAGCTCTTTCTTCGTAACCCAAGTTAGCCGCATCCGACTTCATATTATAAAACTCTTCTTCTAAGTCTAAAGTATTTATTTCTGGCATTTGCCCACCAGAATGAACTAATAACTCTTCTTCATTATTAAAAGCTATCCATTCATCACCCCATTTATTTCCATGAGGAATAAAAAATACCATATCTTCATCAAGACCATAATTTGATATATTTATAGGTCTTGGGGTTCCGTCATCATTGTAAAATGCAGGAGTATCCATTCCTAATTGTTCACGACTAGGATTACCAGATTCATGATAAGGTTGCATAAAATCTTTTAATTTAACATACGTGCCTTGATTATATTTTTCTACCTCTGGTAACTCTATTGGTCTATCATATAAAGTAGGCTCAACGCTTTTAAGAACATCTTTTACTTCATCTTTAGAATATATATTTCTATACAATTCCATATTTCCTGAAATAAATTCTACAAATGTTCTATGATTAGGTTCTGATAGCCAATTTTTTATAGAATCTATAGCATCTTTACTTCTGCCTTCAAATATTTTTTTAAAAAACTGTCCTATATTTTTTTCAAAAGACTCTCCATATTTTGAAAACTTATCTTTAAAAGTTTCTATATTTTTAAATAAAGAGCCTTGCATTGACCAACCTTCTTGTGATAATTCGCCAGTAAAATTAAAATCAACTTCTTCAATGGGTGTAGACATAAACTCTTCATATTCTCGCCTTTCCCCTATAACATCTGTACCCCCTTGCTTAACATATTCCCAATAAGTTTGACGCTTATCAAATTCATCCATCATGATTTTATTAGCCTCTGTAGGATAAGCGTCACGTATATCTGGAACACCGTCTCCATCAAAGTCTAATTCATTTGTTCCCCATTTTGATTGTTCTTTTATTATTTCTTGAGACTGCCTAAGTTTATTATCTAATTCTTGTATTTTTTGTTTTATTATAGGTATATCATTTGGACCTGCATTATCCAATTCTTTTAATAACTCTTCATACTGTTTATTATAACTGTCTTCACCTAATAGCTCTACTTCCTCACCCATGTGGCCAATAACTATCCTACCATCTTCAGTTTCATAACCAAGGCCTGCATCATCAATCTTAGTGCCTTCACTACTTTCTTCTTGTATTTTTTCTCTTAAATTAAGTATTTCTTCTTTTAAACCTGGAATATCATTTGGATTAGCGCTATCTAATTTTTCTAATAACTCTTGATATTTAGCTTGATAATCAGTAGTGTCTTCTTCTTCTTCCATTATACCATCATCATCCGCTAATGGGTCTGATGGAAAAACTAAACTATCTCTAAACTCTTGCTCTGTTATTTCTCCTTTATTAAATTTATCCATTAGAATTTTATTATTCTCTGTAGGATACATATCGTCAACATCAGGCACACCATCTCCGTCCCAATCTAATTCACCCTTTCCTTCTGATTTCCAATTTTCTTTTGCATTTTGAATTCTTTCATTTTTTTTGCCTATTGCTTCTAATATTCTATTAACCTCATCATCACTGCCAGGTTCTATGTTTTCAATTTCTTCAATTATTTCATTAAGCTCATCATCATAATTAGGCTTTCCTTCAATTTTTTTAGTTGGGATAACTAATTTATCACCTGTATATATTTTATCTTTGTCTTTAATATTAGGATTAAGCTCCATTAATTCTTCAACAGTTGTGTCGAATTTTTCAGCTAATTGACTTAAAGTGTCGTCTTTTTGTATTGTATAATTCTCTTTAGTAATTTCTTCCTGATTATCATTTTCTTTAACAATAGGAGGTTCGCCATCGCCAGGTGTTATTGGTATAGTTTTTTTATCGTCTGTTCTTGGTATAGGAATTTGTTTATTAGGGTTTTTTTGATATTCATTATATTCTTTAATATATCCCTCTGAACTATCTGGATAAATTAAACCATCTTTACTTTGTCTTTTACTAAGGTCATATAAATGCTCAACTCTACCTTTTGCTTTTTTTCTTGCATTTTGCTCTACAATTTTTTCTTGTTCTATTATTTGATTTTTTAATTCTTCAGTAGGATTTTCATTATATTTTTCTTGTAGCTCCTTTAACTCATCAGCTCCTTCAATTTTCGGTCTTTCAAAATTAAATTGAAAAGAATGAGCAGCGTCTTCAATAGAGTTATATTCTTTTTCTAAATACTGTTTCATTCTTGAGTCTTTATTATCTTCTTCAAAAATAAAATCAACTTGCCCTTTCCAATCAGTCTCCCAATCTTCACCAACATACTCTATCATGTTTTCTCTTCTGTCTCCAGCAATATTATACTGAAACAAACCATAAGAGCTACCATTATCTCCAACTGCATTTATTATAAAATCAGATTCGCCAGCTATATTAGAAAGTATACCCATAGCCTTATTATGAGATAAACCATGTTTCTCAACTAAATAATTATAAACCTCTTGAGAGCTTACTCTATTTTCTTTTGCCATTAAATCTATTTTTTATTTATAACCACCTGGCCACTTATCCATAGCGTTAGAAATAAATTTTCCTAACTCCATAAAGTTACCTGAATCTTTTAATTTTTCTATATTTTTTGAATCTTTTGTAGAAAATATCATTTCATCTCCTTCAAACTCAACCATATTACCACTTTTTGTAAAACCAGGAATGCCACCTTTTTCATGTGATGGACCAAAAGCCCTTCCTCCTTTATCAAGTTTATGAGTATACTTTAAATGCTCTGGCCTTTTTTGTACACCACCTTTATCAAAACTAGTTTTTAAAAATTGTTTATAATCATCTGATAAGTATTTACTAGAAACTCTAGCTCCTTTATCTGCAACTATACCAGAATGGCCAAGTGGAGAATATGGAGTATTTACATCTTGATTTACTATACCAGAATGACCAAATGGAGTAAACCCCCATTTTTCTTCAGACCTTAATCTAGACTCCTCATCTGCAGATGCAATGTCTTCAGTTCTTGTATTAAGTCTTTGTTGTTCTTTTAAATATAAGTCTGCTAAACTTTCGTTTACAGCCAACTTTCTAGATACTTTTTTTTTCATTAAATCAGCAACAAGCATTGTCGGGGCTTTTATTGCCTCTAACCAACCCATAGGGTTTAATCCAGTTGCGGCAGTACCAATACCTTTTACAAATTGTAAGGCTCTACCTGCAACTTCTCCAGCACCAACAGTAGTATCATCATTATCTGATAACCATTCTTCAGGTTTAATTGCAGATGCTAAAGCAGAAGTTCCTAATTTTTGTACATCAGTAAGTTTAGATACAGCTTCTTGACCTGGTTGTAAAAGTTGGTTTAATTTACTTTGACCTTTAAAAAGATTTTTAATACCAAATAATCCAGGGTTTTCTGCAGGAATATTTGTAAGCTCTTCTTTTACAAACTTTGGCGTCATGTCTATTGGATTAGTTGGTGTAAGTTCAGTTAAACCTTTTCGCTCTATTGGGGTTATCTGCGCAAAACGCTCATTAGGTCTATCAAAAGGTAAGTCAAGGGAAGTTCTTGATTGATTTATTATACCAGAAGGTGTGCCAGGTGGAGAATAAATAGTTTTACCGCTTCCTTGTAACATAGACATTAAAGTTTCTTCTTGGCCAGGATATGCTTTTTTAAATATATCAAAGTCTCTAATAAAATCAGGGTTTTTCATAAAATCTGTACCCCCATATGCACTCATCATTCCTTGTGCTGATTCGTCTATTTTTGAGGTCATACCTAAAGTTCTATCACCATAAGTACCTCCAGCAACATTTTCTAACTCTAGAAGTTGTTTAAGTTTTTGTTCATTTATATTTAAAGCCATATTATTAAATTTTAAAGTCTTGAGTATCTATAAAAAGGAACAACAGAGAATATATTAAATTTTTCACTTTTAATACTTCTATATTCCAAATCTTCATTCTCATTAATTATACCATTTTCTTTCCATCCTAAAACCATTTTAACTTTAGCATGAGTCCCCCTAACTGTATTTTCTAAATTATTTTCATTTATTGACGTTCCTAATCTTCTCATTGGAGTATAATGTACAGCATCTTTAACTGTATACCAAGTCTTTCTATTACTAGGTTGTAGATTGTCTTGAGGAGAATATATATCTGCTCCCCTATCAAGTTCTACAATATCTCTTCTATTTCCAGCACCTTTGAATACAAATTTACGAAAATAATTATATCTACTTCCTTCATCTGTATCAGAGCTCATCATTATCTGAATTTTGTCAAATAATTTACTTTGAAAAGGCTCATCATTAAAAACCACTTCAAATTCAAAAGGCTCTTTATATGATTGAAATGGGATAGGTTCATTATCGTCTGCTGGATAATAATATCCCATTAAGCCAACATTATCAAGTATTGATGTATCGTAATCCCAAATATAATAATCTATTCCTCCAAAATTTAAATATCTATGAATACCTATTTCTTCAAAGTAATCAAAATTATCATAATTGTTTTGATAACCATTTGATAAATATATAGAAGATAATGGATTTATATCTGAATCATAAGTACAGTATAATCTTCCTTTAAATTTAAAATAATCAGCAGCCCTTTTAGATGAAAAAGATGTAAACGCTCCAAGTAGTTCATTATATATAATTGTTTTAGGAGCATCACCTTCTGCTTTTAATGTTAATAAAACTTCGCTATATTCAGGGTCATGTCCAATAGATATACCACCAAGTCCATCACCTAAAGTATTATATAGTTCATTAAATTGTTGATTATAGTTTTCAGAAGCAGGCACATCATATACTCTATTAGTTAAAGGAGAGTCATTAATAACCTTATTTTTATATGTATCAAAATATGATTGCATTCCAGAAGCGTCTCCTAAAGAGTTTACAGTAAAACCACCCGCTTTAGGTCTAAGTCCTAAAGATAAAAACTTACAATTAGAATCGTCATAAAAATATACAGAAGAATCTGTTTCTGCTCTACCATGAAAATGTTGACTTCCATGTTGTTGGCTAATATAATCATATCTTTCTAAAGCGGCACCACTTCCTGTTGCAGCTTGTATATCTTGACCTTCTTCGGTTTTTATTAAAACTCTTGGGTTAACACTTAACTTACAAACACCAGAATCTTGTAACGCAAATAAATTATCTTTTAATAAAAACATTTGTGTTATAGGTCCTTTTACATAATCTAAATCTTTAAATTGATTAATAGGAAAAACAGAATATGAATCAGAGTATTCTCCTGTAAATTTTTGTTCTGACCAAGCAACAGTAGATGGCCATTGAAAAACTTCTCTAAAATCAGTAGGTCTAGTCATAAAAGATAATATACTTTGACCACTATGATAAACTTCATTATATCTATAATCATCTTCTTGAGCCCTTGGTATTTTAGACCCAGTGCTTCCAAAAAACATTCCGTGCCTTAAATCTAAATTTACATCTGATTCTATAGGAACCTGATAGCCCATACAAACAGCTCTATCGCTATTTCCTTGTTTAAATGTTTTTCTATGGTCAAAAAGTCCAATAAAAGTATCTCCACCAAAAACCTTATTTCCACTATTCCCTATATCAAGCTGAGACTCCCCAAATACTTGATTTTGAAAATCACCAACTGGTGTAAAATGTCCTGTAGATTGAAAAATATTTCTAGAAAAAGCTCCTGGACTATACCCACCATACATGGTGTCTACACTTTTTACTCTAGTTATTTGAGCAACAGTTACTTCTGGACTATAAGTAGACCTTCCCCCATTTCCTGTTATAGCCTCAGTTGCAGCTCCTATACCCTTATGAACAGTTTCTGGATAATTATAACCCCAAATTTGTTGTCTAGTTAAAGGTAATTGAGATGCATCACCAAGAGCTATTGCTATTGTTTTTGCATTATCGTTATATACCGACCTAGACATATAACCATTTGTGCTTTGTCCTTGAATACCATCTAAGGCTAAGGAAAAAACACTAAACGATTCAAACATTGTTAAGTCTTGAAAAACATTTCCATTTATATAATTTTTTGAAGCACCTGTTAAATCAGAAAATATTTCTTCACCTGGCCCAACCACTTTAGCATATTTAATTGTCGCTTCAGGAAAATAATTTTCAACATTTCCTCCTAGAACATTTTCATTAATATCACTAGCCACTCCAGTTGGCGAACTATCTAAATCGCCACTTTGTAATTCTGAAAACGGAAGGCCTTGAGCACGTTTAGAGCCATCAGGAAAAAAATAAGGAGTTAAAGTACCCCAGTCATCTTCATTATTAAATTGGACATTTATTAAGGGGTTTCCTTGTGGAGCGTCAAATGTTGACTTTCCTAAAGAGTATTGAGGGTAACAAGAAATTCTTTTTGAATAATATTTAGTATAGAACCCAGCCTTGACTGTATTATTACTTAAGGCATTAGAATAAGGACCGTCATATTCATTACCTAAAACATCTTCGTAATAATGACCATATAATTCTTGATAATTATCAGAACCACCTTGATTTGAAAATTGATATTGCCAAGCACCAGCTTCGTATGTTTCATCAAACATATTAACAGACCCACCTGATAATAAATCTTCTTTTATACATGCAGCAAATTGATATAAAGAACCTGAAGTACCAAAATTACCTGTAACAGTTGATTCATTAAATTCTTGAAAAACATTACCTAATCCTCCTCCATAAGCACCGTGATAATATTGGTCAGACAATTCCATGTTCCAATAAATATTAGAGTTTCCAGCCCCATACTGTGAATTATTATATAGTTGTGAAACATTTTGTTTATAACAATAGGCAGACTCTACAAGTCTTAATCTATCTGAAGGAGAACTTAGATATAAAAAATCTTCATTTAAAATAACATCAGGAGAATCTAAATAAAATATATTAGAAGAGCTTTCTCTAAAGCCATAATATTTTGATTTTTCCCAATCAGACTCTTCTTCGTCACTAACAAAATTACCAGCACCAGCTGCATAAGCATTATATTTTGTTTGAAGAATAGGGGTAAATAAAGGAAATGATGGATTAACAAATCTATCTTTTCTATCTACAATCTCTGATTCTACATCACCCTCAGTATTGTTAGCAATATACTCAGCCCTTCCTATTATACCAGAGGTAATAATAGTTTTATTATCTTCTGTTCTTGGAACCCTAACTATAGAATAGCCTCCTACTTTTTTTGCAGTATCAGAAGATATTTTTACTTCAAAATAAGGATATAAAGCACAAGCTGTTGTATCAGTAACTGAACCTCCTACAGGAGTATTAACATATTGTTGAGACTCAACTCTTTTAAATCCGTGGTCTACTCGAGTTCTAGATGTTTGATAATAATATGGATATTTTTGATATGCTCCAGTTATACTACCTAAATCATTATATTTAGCAGCTATATATTCTGTACTATGTTCTGGCATTCTTATATCACCTATTCTTTTTACAAATAAAGGTGAACCTTTTTTATCGTAAAATAATAATCCAAATCTATAAATTTCACCTCTTCTATATCCTACATAATTAGAATTATAAACTGGGTTTGAATAATTTTTATAAAAATTGCCATAATCTTGTACGTTATCAAAAGGAGGTTCACAACTTATGCCATCTAAATTTCGTATTAATTGCGATTGACTATCTATAGTTGGCATGTTTTCATCGTCCAAAATTTTAAAAGTAACTCTAACTCCTTCTTCTTCTCCTGTTTGAGGATTAACTTCATCAAAATATTTACTTTGAGCGCCAAAAATACCTCTTGCGGAATTATTAGGAGTAGATTCATTTTCAGCATACAAAGCACAAAACCAGTAAGCTGAAGCGTCATCACCTGGAGTACCAGGACCTTTTATATATTTATAATGTGAGTATGGATTATAATCTGTTACATATGTACGGCTTTGACCTTCATATTCAGTTGGTGTCATAACAGAGTTTGTTCCATAATCTATACCAGCCCTAGAGTACATTAAGTCATGATATAAATTTGGATTTCCATCCTCGTAACTATGTGGCTCGTTTTTATAATTATAAGAGGCTACTGTAAAATCAGTATTAATTTTTATAGCCTCATTATTTAAATTACCACAAAACAATCTATTATCTTTTGTTTCTAAAGCCTTACAAGTATCCCAATTAATTTGATTAACATTAAAATCTACTATACTTATTTCTTCTAAAGTACTTTCTGTTCCTGTATGAATAAAGTCTATTGTATTTTGGCCATCAACAACTTCTGGTATTACATATTCATTAAAAACTATTGGAGAACCAGCTGGTGTATCTGCGTCCATATATGGAACAGCAATCATTTGTATTTTACTAAACCTAGTGTCAAGATTTGAAACACTACCTTTTATAGATTTACCAGTATTATTTCCAGGTTCATTTCCCTGAGTGTAAGCAGATGGCTCTGAAGAGCCTGTTGCTGGAACACTTGCTGGGTTTGATAAAGGAGATATTTGAGAAACCCTACCATCTACAGTTTTATATCTGTAACAATAAGAAAAAGATATAGAATCTAAAGAGCCGCCATCTTTAAATCCAGTAACTTTTGGAACATTAAATATAGCTGGGCTAAATAAATTAAAATATTCTGGAACATTTACCCAAGGATAATACACTTCAGGCTCTAATCCAACATTCATACTTCTTAAAGGAAATTCTGTATCAGTAAAATATATTCTTCTTGTAATTTCATTTTCTTCAGAGCCTACAACTTTTAATTTCTTTTTAGGTAAAAATCCTAAATTACCAGCAAAATAAACTGTATAACTAGAAGCTCCAACTATATTTTGACCTATTATATTTAAAACGGGGTCTGGAACAATTGCATCTGAACCAGAAAGTTGTCCATCAGCTTGTTGATATACTTTTAAAACTAAATCTGGAGTTCCAGTAAGAATTGATAAAGCTGGCCAATGTGCTAATAAAATTAAATAATCAGAAAATCCATATGTTCCTAAAATTTGAAGCCCCCAATTTTCAGGAGTTAAACCTGATTCTACAATATTTTCATAATTATTTAGTAAAGAATCTTGAATAAAAAAATTTAATTCTTCAAAATTAACAACAGATGGAGAGATATTTATTACATTTCCACCAAAAGTGTCTGAATTATTAGATAAATAATTAGAAACATTTGCCGTTATAATATTTATAATATTATTATATGCCCCACCTTGAGCAACTTCTTCAGATACTCCAACTCCTACTAAAAAATCTACTACAATATCTGTCACCCATTGATTTACATCTCCATATTGAACGCTACCGTTACCAGTTATATTAACATTAAAGCTTGTTACATAATCATCTGGATTAGCATTATTAACAAATGACCAAGTTACTTCATCTGTATCTGTTCCAAATACATAATCCTCTGAATTAGATTGATGATAAATAAATGCTGTTATAGGAATAGAGTCATTTGAGTTAATAGCATTTGCAACAATAAGGTCTACATCAGGAAAAGTATTTATATAGTCACCACTAAGCATAGAGTCAGTTAATGATGTTTCTATTGTATATTCATTTCCACTATTAGTTATTATAGTAATATTTGCCTGTAAAAAATATCCTTGTAGATTATTCTCTCCATCACCAAAAGAAATAGATTCAGCAGGGATTGTTTGACCATTAAGAATACCTGGATAAGGGTCATCTGGCCCAAATGTATATCCACTTACTCCCCATGAACCTTGATTAGATAAAGCGGGCACATCAACTTGAAAAGACATTTCGCTTTGAAAGTCTATAGCCTTTCTATCACTGGGATAAGGCTGTATACTAACATTGTCTCCATCAAAACTAGTTAACCTTGCATTTTTAGCATATCTATATGTTTGCTTTGGCTGAAGAGATTCTTCTGCATCAGCATTCATTCCTTTTACAAAACTATTTGGTTTTCCTGGTTTCGCCATTATACATTAAGTAATCCGTTAGAGCTTTTAATTGGCACAAGAGTATTCCATATTTGAGCCGCTTTTTTCATTTCTATTGGCGTAGGCATATTATCATTACCTCTTGCTTGAGCGCATAACCTAGACCAATTTTGATATAAATCCATATAAATATGTCTTTGAAGTTTTCCATTCCAATAATCTCTAGATTTATATTTATACATTAAATAAGCTGATACAGCGTCTTCATGGTTATCTGCTATAGTAGGATATCCCTCATCATCTGTATCTACTGCATAATAAGAAATATCAATAGAACTTATATCGCTAGTAGATAAATTAATAGTATTTTCTGTAAAATAAAATGTATGTGTTTTATCTATGTCTCCAGGAAAACTTGCAGAGCTTTGTTCTAGATAATTAGCGGAAGTGCCATCTCCTGCTTTTTTCATATCTATTAAACTTAAAAAATCATCAGGTAATGCAGCCTGCTTATTGGCAACAGTTAATGTTTCTGTTTTTTTTACAAATGTTTTATAACTACCTATTTTTCTTTCTGCTTCAAAAGCCCATTCTATAAAACTATTAAAGTTTCTAGATGCATCAGAAATATCCATATTTCTAATAACATTTGCTACAACTCGTTTAACGCTAACACGTCTTCCAGCTTGTCCATTCATATTAATATTCTCTTATTTCTTTAATAACATTTTTAAATCTAGACAAAGGAAGTATTTTACACTTTTTAAATTTACCTGGCCTTAACCAAACTAATTTATTATAATAGTCATTAAGAATCGGAACTTTATATTTTACTATCTCTCCTCTTTTTTCACTTTCTGCAATATCAAGTCTAATATGAAATGCTCTTTTATTTTTGCACTTCTTAACATATACAGTTCCAAACCTATTAGGTAGTCTAGCCTTATTTCTACTTCTAGCTACCTCGTCTATTAATGTGTCAAAAAACTCACTTACAATTCTCCTATACTCAGTATAAGAAAGTTGTCTATCTTTTTTTACACCCTTTACTTTTATGCTTTTTCTTATGCTCTTAAATACATCTTTTAAAAGAACGTATTTATCTTTGTATTTTCTTAGCTCCATATTATCTTGCCCTAGACCTTCTTGACCTAGCTTTAGCCGAAGGTTGAGTAACAGGTCTTTGTTTAGTAGATACAGCAGGCCCTTGCATGTTGTCATCTACACTATTATTAAAATAATCTTTTCCTATAGCCAACATCATATTAAACTCTTTAGATAAAACAGTTTCTATTAAAGGAGCTACTAATTCATCTGGAATAGGATAAGGATTTATTTCAGGCGGCTGTGAAGCTATATATTCTAAAGCATATGTATTCCAATTGTCATCTAAAGGAATTCCGTCACCTTCCCAAAAACATAGTCTATTTTGTTGTTGAAATCTTTCAATAGTAGCAAAAGGACTATTTTCATTATAAGTAAATCTAGATGCACTCATAAATGATTTATCTTGTTTCATGTGAATAGGCAATAATTTTGTTTCATTATCCGCGCCTAAACTCATTACAGATAAAGAAACTAAAGCTCTATTATTTGGAAAACCAAGATAATCAGGTAAAAATCCAAATTTAACAACTCCTGTTTCTGATATTAAACCACTATTTGGAGTGCTAGCAATATTCATTCTAGTAAGACTAAGTATTTGTCTTGAAATATATCTACCGCTATCTGTATATTTAAATAATAATTGAGCTCTATGATAATGCACCATAGATTCTATTTGTCTTGTAGATATATTAGAATCCTCTGTAGTAACACCACCCTCTAATATGTTTTTAATATTATATACTATTTCGTTTAATGTCATATTTTTTATTTTTTCTTGCTTTAGATAAGGAGCAGGGCGAACACTAACTCCTTATCACAAAGCAGGGAGCAAAAAATTATTTATTATCCAACTGCTTTATCTCATTATCCCCCATCATATATCTTTCATCAGCAGTTGTTCCAAGTATTTTTCTAGCAGCAATTTGACAAACTTCTTCCATACTATGTTTTGGTAAAAAATCTACAATTTTATTTACATCATAATCATCTAAAACATATTCAAACACAATAAGCCTTAAAAGGCCTTCACTATGAAATGGATATATATTAAAATGAGGTGTTATATAATAAGCATTACCAACTCTTACAGCTCTAATATTATCATCATTAGGCGCATTAAAAGGGTCATTTGAAGCAACTTGTAAATCATCTAAACTTATAATTTTACAATCTTGATAATCAACACTATTAATAACCTCATCAACAGCGTTATATCTTACAGTAACTAAATTAACCCTTATAATATAAGAAGTGTTTATCTCTCCCCCAAAATTGAATTCTTGATTATTATTATTAAATATAAAATCTGGTTGTTTTACAACACAAGCAATAGGACTAATAGGTCCTATATTTTCACTAATATTATAAACATTAGTATTATTATCTGTTTCATCTTGTTGACTTATCCATGATAAAGGTGTGCCATTATAATCATACTGAGACAAACCAACTGTACCATTAATAGGCTGTATAGCAGGGTCTACTCTAGTGAAACACATAGTTTGAACAAAGTCTCCCAAATCGTCTCTTATCTTTTGTGTTGCGCCAAATCTATCTACTCTTTCCTGAATAAACTCATTAGCAGCCATTGATATAAAATCATTTATCTCAGTATCGGACATCCAAGGTGAATTTCCTCTATCTAAAATAGTTCTAACTCTATTTATAGCATCTGCAACATTTAAGATATTAGCCATTTACTACTTTTTTTTACTTGTTTTTTTTGTTGTAGCTTCCTCCTTTTGCTCAACTAAATCCATTTCTACTTTACCTCCACCATTCATTTGTGATTTTAATAAAGCATAAATATCTTTGTTGTCTTTTAACCATTTAATTACTTGGTCTTCAGAAACACCTACAACTTGTGTGCCATACTTGAACACATCTTTTTCCCATTTAATAACACCACATTCTTGTGCTTCCATAACAAACAATCTATAATGTCTGTCATCATCAAACCATAATGCCATAAAGTTTTCTGGTTGTTCAGCAGCTATTTTTAAAACATGTGCTTTTAAGATATCATCTCTAGAGTCTAAGTTTAAACCTAATAATCTAGATAAATCTCTTACTTCTTTCATGTTTAATTTAGCAGCTTCCATTACAGCATTAGCAGAAGTCATAATTGCATTAGCTTCTTGCTCTTGTCTAACAATAGCATCATCTCTTAACCAAGAACCATTTTTAACTAAAGGATGAGTAATTAAAAAATCATCAACTAGTTTATGGTGTTCTAAATTAATATTTAACCTTATTAC
>TARA_R110002012_G_scaffold57915_1_pt1 | contig 33225 bp, 48 predicted proteins | sample TARA_R110002012 | Tara Oceans TARA_R110002012 (sample SAMEA4396515) | marine metagenome | biome: Westerlies Biome; feature: [DCM] deep chlorophyll maximum layer (ENVO:01000326); material: water (ENVO:00002006), including particulate matter (ENVO:01000060) such as... | depth 40 m
ATTATGTCTATGCCTAATCAACCTTCAGTTAAATATCACGCTTCTATATATCCTACAGCACAAGAATGTAATCAAGCTCATGATAAATATATGAATGCTTATGATTCTAAACCACAAAATTTTAAAGATAAAATGGTAACAGAAGCATTTTGTATTCCTTTTGAATCATTTCCCATTGAAAAATTTAAAAAAAATATAGGAGCTTAAAATGACTGAACCTTCCCAAAATCGTGAGGATATAATCAAGATTGATGGGGAGCTAAGATTGATCCATCAGAAGTTGGACAATCATATTACACACATGAGTGCAAAGATAGATACAATCTTCAAGATAGTTTGGACAGTTTCATTTATGGTATTAGGATTAATATTAAAGGCAGTCTATTTAGGTCTTGTCTCTTAACTACTATTGGGTACTCTTGGGTACTACACTTAATACTTATCAACATATAAAATATTCTGTATGATGACCTATGAAGTTTAAAGGTCATAAAGTTCTTGTCATTGGTGATACGCATGACAGCCCACACATTTCCCAAGATAGATTTCATTGGATTGGAAAATATATCAGGAAAGTTAATCCTGATTATGTTATGCATATAGGAGACTTTTCATCTTTTGATAGTTTATCTTATTTTCAAAAGAACGATACACAACAAGGAAAGCTCAAAGATGCTTTTATGGTTGATATTGAATCTATGCTTTCAGCATTAAAAATATTAAATAAATATATTAAAGATTATCCTCATCATATTTGTGTTGGTAATCATGAAATGCGAGTTCATAAGTTTGAAGAAAAGATTCCTGAAATTCAAGGTATGATGAAAAATTCCTTATACGATAGTTTTAAAGAATATAACTGGACATATAGTAGATATGGAGAATTTAAGTTTATTGCTGGAGTTGCCTTTGTTCATGCTCCCCTGAATATCATGGGAAAGGAATATAGTGGCAAAAATGCTGAAGTTCAAATAGGTAATGATTCAGTACATGATCTTGTTTTTGGACATTCTCATAAAGCTAGGGATTGGAAATCTGTAAAAATAGGTTATAATAAGTGGGTACGCATAGTTAATGTTGGTTGTGCGTTGCCATACGGACACATTGAGGAGTATGCTAAACTAAACATGAATGGCTGGTCTTGGTGTGTGACCGAGTTAGGCATTTGGGATAACCATATCCAAGAAGTAAATTTTATTTCTATGGATAGATTGGAAAGAGAATATGGAAAAACTTAAAAGTATGTGGAGTACTACAAGCAAGGCATTAAAAATTTTTATTGTTGCTGCAGTAGTTATTATTATTTTTGCTTTAGTTAATAATTGGATTACATAATTAAGTGTTACAATTATTAGGAGCTATCGGGCCGATTGCAAAACTGATTGCAAAGACAGTTGACAAAGCTGTTCCTGACAAGGACTTAAAGGAAAAGCTAAAGCACGATATCAATACACAATTATTAAATGCTGGTTCACAAGAAATGCAAGCAGCATCAAAAATTATTTTGGCAGAAGCCTCTAGTGGTTCTTGGTTAACTAATTCATGGCGACCAGCTCTGATGTGGATTTGTATTATTGTCATTTTCAATAATTATATTCTTATGCCATTCGTCAATGTCATCTTCGGTACAACATTGTATCTCAATATACCTGATCCTATGTGGAATTTACTCACAATAGGCGTTGGAGGGTATATTGCTGGAAGATCGGCAGAAAAGGTGGCAACTAACTGGAAAAAAAGCCCATAATAAGCCCGTGAGAGCCTTTTACTGACTTCGGCAGTATGATTTATCGTCTTAAAATATAATCTAAAAATTTATATTAAAAAAGGGGGTTTAAAGGCATAAGCGATTATTCCCCCTTTCATAGAGTATTATTATGTCACATCATCAATGGGAGTATTGAGAGAGGTATAATACTCTACTATTTCATAGAACTAGTATCCCTAAAGCTATGAAAATTTCTTATTAAAACATTTTATACAATGATGAGTAACTTTATCCTTATAATAACCATAATTGGCTGGAAAATAACTCATCATTAAATCTTGATGATAAAACCTAAGACATGATTTACATTCATAAAAATATTTTTTTTTTCTAGAAAGGGATGTCGGCTTTATCGACTTCGTTTTCTTCTTTGGTAGTATCTTTGGTAGTGCTAGTATATTTCCCACTTCCTCCTCCTTTGCTATCAAGCATCATAAATTTTCCACTAAAGGTAGGTACAACAACTTCTGTTACATACTTTGTTGTTCCTTGATCATCATAAGATCGTGTTTCAATTTGACCTTCAAGATAAACTAATCTTCCTTTGTCGACATACTTTTCAATGGTTTCGGCAAATCGTGGATTAAATACTACAATTCTATGCCATTGTGTTTTTTCTTCCAACTCTCCTTTCTTGTTCTTATACTTCTCTGAAGTCGCAACAGAAAGTCTAGCCATTTTATTATCTGAAGTAGTGATCTTAATTTCAGGATTTGATCCTACCCTTCCTACTAGTGTTACTCGGTTTATCATTTTTTATTCCTTTCTTTTCATTGTTTAAATGAGTATTAATACTTAATCGTTCATTAATTTTAGTATTTACATCTCCTAAAATTTTACTAACTGAATCATCAATCATTGTTTTAACAATAGATTTTAACTTATCAATCGGTAAATGCTTATATATTTGATCGTCTATTGTTTCTAATAATTTAGAATCAATTACTGCTTTCTTTGCCATTTCTCCTCCTTGTAGTGAGTAGGGCGAAGAACCCAGCCAGTAGATAAACCCTACTCACATACTCTTATCTACTAGCGACTATTTTACCACCTTGATCTTATCTTTATCCATGTTTCCAGAATACTTTTCTTTCAACTCCTGAACATATTTATCGTTGTCAAACTTACCCATAAATACATCAGCACTCATTCCAAGATGGCTAAATCCTTTTGTTAAAGCATCAGTCATTGCTTTTTTTGGTGCCTCATCATCTAAAGAACCATTCTTTTTAAATAATGATTGTACCGAACAAATCGGCCCATAATTCAGCCAGTTATTGTTGATGTTCCAACGAATAGTTACTTCAGCGAAAACACATTTTTCGATTATCTGATATTTACAATCGTAACTCCAACCTTTGCCAACTGGGCCAAATACTTCTGTCATTTTCATGATTTGATATTGAGGATCAATCGTTGTTAATGTCTTTCCAAACTTATTAAATTCTTTTGTTAAATTTGGATTGGTTTCATTCAACTGATCCCAATAAAATCTTTTATTACTTTCTGCTGTCATTGTACCTCCATACTTTCGTGTTACTGTTAAAGGAATTTTTCCTTCTGTTACCACTATCATAAATAAAATTCATAATTTTTAATTCTGTAAATCGTGGTCTTATAGACAGAATACTCTCATTTAATATTTCGGATACTTCTTCGGGTGTAGCTCCATATGAGCCTTTCCTCTGTATTGTATCAAGAGTTTTTTCCCTCAACTTTCTGGATCGTGATGCAACTTTCGTTGCAGCTTCCTTGCTAGTTGAGTGTTCTTTGTAACCCGGCGACATCGGATATTTCAATCCCGAATGTTTTGATAACATCTTCTGCATTATTAATCCCTTCTATTGTTTTAAAATCCATGAAGTCAGGTGGAACGATATTGTTTTCAACATGATACCAGAACAAGGCACATGCTTTCAATAATATTTCTGAAAATTTTTCATCAAAATCAATTTCATAAATCTTATATCTCATTGTTCCAAACAATACTGATAATATTGATTTTCTAAATCCCGTTACAAACATATAGTGCTGTAATTGAGGATAATATCTTTCCTGAATGGTTTCTTCTTTTGAAAAAGGATTAGTATGCTTTGCTTCCCATACCTTTCCATTCACCACTCCGTCTAAACTACCATAAAGATATTTTATTTCAGGATGATGCCAAACTTTGTTCATATTAACAACCCTTTGTGAAGTAGTTTTCGTATACCATTGTCTATTAAATTTTTCGGTAAAGATTCCAAGTTGAACTGGCAGTACACCTGATAAATCCTCTCGTTCTTTCTGTCCAGTTTTTTCAAGCCAAAGGTCTTTCCATTCGCCATTAACAATACGTATTGCATCAGTTCCTCCAATGCCTCTTGGTCTTTCGTTATTTCCATTTCGCATCTATTTTTTACTCCTTTCATCAATTTGTCGTCGTCTAAGTAGATCGAATTTATTTCGTTCCACACTCCTTTGAGACTGCTCATGTTGAAACCTCCTAACAATATAGTCAGCTATCGGTTTAGCTGCTATGTTATCTACTGTTTTCTTACTTGTATAATGCTCAATAAAAAACATATAAATATCTGGTTTTAAATATTTAAGAGCTAATTTCATTACCCATTCTTTTTTCCTTCTTTTTCTATCAAGAAAGTCAGGTGATATTTTTTTTTTAATACCAAGCATTCTATTTAATATATTACCTAAATAAAAAGCCATTTATTTTCCTCCATACTTTAATTCTATAAGTAATTCGGCATAATGAATCACTTTTTTTATATCTTCTTCCCCTCCTTTAATGGAATGTCTAGTAATATATTTCACTATATTTCCTTCACACCAACCTAATTTATTTTCTACAATATATTTTATTGGCTGTATTGGTAACTTAACATAATGAATACCACCAACTTGTCTATATGTTGGTATCTTTGGTTCGTTTGACAATTTGACCTCCTTTTAGTTTGTGTATTTCACGACCAAGAAGAATTATTTTTTTTATCTTTTGTGTATCCATAATGTTTAATTCTTCATTTACCTTGTTTAATTGGTCATTATCTATCTTTAATTTTTTATTTTTCTTTTCTAATGATTTATATAATAATTTCCAATCTTTAGCCATTATCTCTCCATTTATTTAGATGACAATTATGGCAGAACCATGTCCAACAATTATCATTAGAATAACAAGGATATTCCTTGCATTTTTCACAACCTGAAGGTCTATGTTTATCTTTATAATCTACTACTTGAAGTAGATTTAATCCTTCAAAAGCTCGAATAGTTATTTTTCTTTTTTTCGTTCTTTTATTTTTAAATCGCATTTTAAAGAATCAGCCCAACAGCAGAATAGAAATCCACTTGGTTTTCTAATTCCCACTTCCCATTTTGAAACTAATCCTTTAGCACAACCTAAAATATCATCAACAGCTCCTTGAGATAACTTTAGTTTTCGTCTTTGTTTTACAAATTGGGGAATTACCCTCTTAAAGAAGATGCCAAGTTCCTTATTCTTATTCATGTGTAAGTTATGTGCAAATAATGTGTGATTTGTCAAGTATAGTGGCGAGGGGATACTGTTGCTTCACCTTTCTCCCCTCTTTAATATCTTGCACATACCACTAGGTAGTTTAGGAACTCTTGATTACTTTGTGTCATAGTTGAAGTGTTTTACACCACTCCATTGATTATGTACATCAAACACAATCCTTTAGCACTACCATGCTGTATTCGGAAGGTACTCACCTGTGTTTTCCCTTCCTAGCCCATTACATTATAGGTAGTTATCTATATCACCTATTATGAATGGAATTAATGTATCAAATTGCTCCAGCTAGTGCTGTTAAGCATCTTTGCTACTTGTCCTGATCTATCTCTTGTTTTATTCATCGCTATTCCTCGACCTTCAGGGTGTGAAGCCCAATGAGTAGCTGTTTGATAAACAGCATATAGGTTTTCACCATATCTGCTTTTATACATATCCCAATGTTTTGATAATTCTTTCATTCGATAATCTGAAACTCTTGGCTTTAAATCACTTTTAATTTGAGCTATCGTATTTTCAAATAATCGTTTTACTTCATCAGATGATACATCTCTACTGCTCATTTTTTCTAATAAATCAGGATATTTTTCAAAAGCAACAATAGCATTTTTAATATCATCTGATTTCATTGATGATTTATTATTCCAATTTTTTTTGGATAATCCTTTTATTTTCCATAAAGCATCAAACATTCCATTATGGCATCTTATACAAAGTGGGCCGAATATAAATTGTTCAGCCCAATATAAATTGTAAGCTGTCCAAGCCCATACAATGAGATTAAACCTATCGCTTCTAAAGTAGAAAGCATATTGTGGAATCTCTATTATTCGACTAAATTTAGCTCCATTATTCCATAATTGGTCAGTAACTTTGCAAGTTTCAGGATTAATTCCAGTATCTGCATTAATCAATCCATCAGACAGCATCTTACAAAACTGTCCATAAGTCCGTAAGTTATTCGCACTTTGCTTACTTACTGTTGATAAATATTCATCATTATTCTTGTTATAAAGAACAACCTTATCAGGTATTTTTCCTATGCTTGTAAAAGCATCTTCTTTTTTTAACTGAATATCAGTATCAAGTGATATTGGCAGTTGACAATCACGATAATCTTCCATATTTTTATCTCCAATCATATTTTTTTCATGATTTACTCCATTGGGCTGGTTACTCCTCCGTACTAGCCCAATTCTATTTCCATTGTATTATAATTTTCATCATAAATAATTTTTGTTGACTTAATATTATTTGAATTAAGATTAAAGCGATCATTTTCTTTATCGCTTTCAAATATATAAAAGTTTCCAGTAAATTTTAATCTTGTCTTATGTCTATTTTCAGGTCTTACTTGCTGAACAATACCCATTAAGTCGTTAAGATTTAGTTTCATTATCTTTTCCTCCTTCTAAATTATAAAATTTCTTTTCGCTTTCTGATAGAATATTTTCAATTTTTCGTGAATTAATTCTCTCATTTTCTCTATTTTCTAAAGCATATAATCTATCTGCTATAGTTTTAAGACAATTAAAAAGCATACTAATTGATTCAACTTCCATTCTATGTAATTTTGTATGTTCCTTCTTATAAGGCGCATCTTCAAAAGAAATTCCCAATAATTTGGTTATTTTGTTAGAAATTATTTCCAACTGCTTTTTTATTATTTGAACCACTTTTCCTCCTATCTTGTAGTTTATTAATTATTTTAATAATCTTATTTAATTCTTGTCTAACTACTATTTCACATAATGTTACTGTATGTTTATCTATGTGAAAATATAATGGTTTTTTAATAATCTTATTTAATTCTGATAATTCAAATTTATTAATACAATTATAGCTTGGCTGTGACAAAGCTACATTTAGACCATCAATGTATTCTTGTTCAATTTTATTAATTTTACTCATCTCATTCCTCCGTAGAATATTATTATTAAAATTCCTATTAATGCTAGAATTATCATGTCAGGGAATAATGGCAACATTATGATTTTTTCGGTCTACCTCTTTTTGGTTTAACCTCCTCTTCCATTCTTGCATCTTCTTCATTGTCCATATCAAACTTGTTATTGACTTTATCATTCGTATTACCGAATACTTCTCCAGTCCTATCGTCATAGATATTTCCTCTGTCATCAACAGAAAATACTTTCTTTTGAATTGAAGAAAATGGATCAGGATTGAGTTTCCTTTCCAGTCTGTTCATATCATAGACATTTGTAATCACATCAGAAAATTGCTGTGATAGTAAAATCCTATAATACCAGACACCTCTGTCTTTTGCATATTTGTATATGGCACTTCTAAAAATTGTTGAAGCAATCCAACCAGTACCTTTCATTGTTTTTCCTATAACCATTATTACCTCCTTTAGTTATATCGTTTATTCCATATCGTATTTACTCGGTCATAATTGATCCGATCTCTTATCTGTGGTTTAGTTCTCGGTTCTCTTAATGCCTTTCTTCCTAACTGTTTTCTTAATCTTTTTATTCTTGTCTTTAGTTTCATTTAACTTCTATCTGTTCTATTATTTTCATAATACTTTTTCTCCATAGTTTATCTTTTGAATATTTGTTTAATGTTTTGATTAATATACCATAATTAATCTCATCTAAAAACCACTGTGTCATTAGTTTTTCCCTGAATCCCTTGTATTTTTTGCTCTTTGATAGCAAGTCCATAAAGGCATAGACTGAACTACAAGTCGTTTTATACTTCGCTAATCGAACTTTCTTGTTCTCATTCGGTATCATGTATTCTTCAGGGTCTTCACTCTTGGTTTTCATTCCAAAGTAATTATTACCTTCTAATGCAAATCTACTTGTTCCCCAGCCACTCTCATGTATGGCAATAGCAACTACTAGACTTATTGGTAATCGTTGTTCGGGTTCGGTGTAATAAGCATTGTATTCTACTGCACATACACCAATCTCTTGAACAAAATCATTTCTCTCATCATCAAAATACATATTAAATGATGAACAGAATAATAATAGTGTTGCACATAAATGATTCATTGTATTCCTTCCATTCGGTGTTATCTGACCAGCCTTCTCGTTAAAAAAAATAATGCCTGGGCGACTTTAGTCGCCCAAGCATGGAGTTAATTATGATTTAATAGTAATTGGTTTAAAACTAAAACCCATTTGTTTTCCAACAAACTTATTTACTTTTTTCCAATTATTCTTTTTAGTCATCTGTACAGATAACTGATCTCTACTTTTTCTAATTGGCTTTGGCACATAATCTTCTTGAAAATGTTTCTTCCACCATGAGTTCCAGAGATTGTATTTTGAAGTAACTAGATTAAGACTAAAATCTAATCCATTCTTTTTAATTAGGACTTTTTCATATTGTCCTAATTCAATTTCATTAAGTGTACCTTGTTTGTAACACTCATGAACATTATGTCCGAGTTCTTCTGACATTTTATCGAATGTATCCTTACAACCCTGAACCATATCACCTAGTATAGTCATACTAAAGTTAGCTGGTTCAAGAAAGTTAGTTACTTCTTGTCTGCTGTTATAAGTTAATTCTCTAACACCAGATTCAGCCCATTCATCAAATACTTTGCGTAATTGATTAAATGTAACTGCGTACTTCTCTATCTGATCCTGTAACTCGTCGTTGTCAGGATAGACAGCCATTATATCAGCACTAAGTTTTTCAGTCATGTTGACCTCCTTTATTTACTGATTATTAATAAACATATTAACAATTTAATATGTCTAAATCTTGGCAACTTACTTGTCGCCAAGAAATTCTTTATCTACTTTGTAAATGTTACCTTTGCAGTATCCAGCTTGAACACTTCCAATACTTTTAATCAAAATATTGTTATCTAATAATACTTGTTCAATACCTTCATTTTCTGACCAATCTTTAACTGCCATCGCATTTCTACTTTTCAAAAAAGGAAGAATTGGATAGTGAGCTTCTAAATCAGGATTAAATGAAGCAGTCATATATGGTTCTGGATAATCTCCAGTCGTATATAACTGCAATGAAATCATATTGGTATTTTGATATCTACCAAATTGAAGTCTTAATAACTCATTTCTAAACTTAATAGTCTTTGTATTCATACTAACTCCTTGTTGTATTACTTTCCTTTCCTCTCGAAAGGTAAAACCTGAGTAGCATATCTAGTCAACACTTAGTGGATCATTGGGCCTTTTGCCCAATTAGACACTTACTTGCGAACGAAGTGAATCAGGAACTTCCCATCTAATAATGTGGCTCTGCCACAAACAATAAGAAGTTTCAACGCAGTGAAGGTGTTGACCATATGCTATGATGGTTTTTCCTCGAGAGAGGAATGGACATAGGTCAATACTATGAGCCACACCAGTGTGGCGAATCACTCATTAAATGGGTGTGTGTAACCCATTTAATGTACATGACCGGCAATCCATAATGCGAGGTTTAGCCTCGCTTGGTCGAGCAGCCGATTCTTTTTGTGGGCTAACTACTATTGGCACTTGGCACACCCACAAAAACATGAAGGCGCACAGACCAATGCACATATCTTGTGGTGAGGTCGATCCTCACCACGAGATACAGTGATGTGACAATTTGGTATGACGATTTGTCTTGACAAGGAATATTGGGAGGTTACTATCACCCAACGTGATGAATAAGGATATTTCCACTAGTGCTAATGAGTTAACCGATAAACAACGCAAACTTGTTGATACTATCGTAGCTACAGGATGTACCATAACAGAAGCAGCAAAAAGTGCTGGTTATTCAAGAGGAGATGGGGGTAGAGTAACAGCTAGTAGAACACTACGAATCCCAAAGGTACAGAACTATATGATGAAACAGATAGCCAATACCATTGGATTAGGTGCAATTCATGCCTCCCGTAAGATGATAGAACTATCAAGAGAGGCAAGAAGCGAGTATGTTCAACTAGAGGCTAGTAAAGACATTCTAGACCGGGTTGGACTACGAGTACCAGACAAAGTGCAACACTCCGTAGATGCGAATCTGTCTGTTAACATAGACCTAAGATGAAGGTCTAGTACGAAGAGAGTAAATCCCCCCACATTTGAGGGGATTTTCCAACAGAGTGTTTTCCACCCACCACTTGGGGGGGGGTTGAAAACTCAACTCTATTCATGTCTTTCCTCCCTCACACATAATAGAGGTTAAAAAAAGCACCTCATAAATGTGAGTAGAAGATAAGTGATTTTGGTGTAAGGTGAATATTTGACTATAGTAGCTCTGATCTGGTTAAGATCGATAAGCTCCTAGTACTAGGCAAAGAAAAGGATTGATATGTCAGAAAAAGATAAAAACCCCTTCCGTTTAAAAATAATGGGGAAAAAATATACTGGTATAAGAGCTAAGCTATGGGATGTTGGTCTATTGAATCCTAATTCAAACCTTAACAAAAAAGTTAATAAAAAGGTTCAATCCGTATCTGCCAAGCTGAAGAATGTCTGGACACAGTACAAGTCAGGAGATGTTAAAGGAACAGTTCCGTGGGTTTGGAAAAAAACGGGAATAAAGAAAATGTCTGACAATCTCAAGGCAATCAATAAGAAAAATTAATGGTTTGGTTAAGAGTAGCGTTGGGAGCTGGCAAATTAGCTTATAAAGCTCTTAAGGCAATTAAAAAGCCCAAAGTACCTAAAGTTAAAACTACAAAAGAAATTAAAAAAGGGAAGTTTAACAAGAGCCAATTTGAAACTGTGGATAAAGATTGGGGAAATCCTACAATAAAAAATATTCTTTTTAAGTCAAAGAAATCAGTTAAAGCTATTGATAAAAAACTAAATAAAAAAAGTGGTTATTTACAAACGGTCAAGATTTCCAAAGCCAATTATGTAAAATCCCTTAAAGACAGAAAGTCATTAAAGGCTTATAGACAAAATTTAATAGATACAAAACAATATTAATTTATCTCAAATCTGTGCGTTGCGAAGTTAATTAATTACTTCTATTGTTATTCTTTTCACAGTATAACATAGAAAGGATTAACATGAACGCAGAACACTTATCTCTAAAACTCAAGGAACAAGAAGAAGAAAACAAGAAGCTCAAGGAGAACAATAAGATACTTCTTGAAAGCATTGAGAGGCATATTGATAAGGAGAAGGTTATGCGACATGAGAATCTTAAATTGAAAGGAGTAGTAAATGCCTAAAGTCGGTAGTAAAAAATTTTCCTACACAAAATCAGGAATGAAGAAGGCTAAAGCCGAAGCAAAGAAAACGGGAAAGAAAGTTGTCAAGCAAAGCAAAAATAAAAGGTACTAGAGTAGAGAACGAAATTGTTAAACTCTACAAGAAAGAAGGATACAAGGCAAGGCGACAGCCCATGTCAGGAGCCATCTCTGCATTTCCTCATGATGTCTTTATTGACGACCTTCACGAAGGAACAAATGCGGAAGTTAAAGCAAGGAAAAACGGAGAGGGATTCAAGCAGCTTGAGGGCTGGAAAGGAAAAGCCGACCTATTAATATTGAAAAGAAACAATAAATCGCCTATGGTGGTAATGGACTGGGAACTGTATAGGATATACCTTAATGACATTAAAAAAACTACCATTATCGAAGCAAGAGAAGAAAAAACTATACAGTCTGACACCAGAAGAAGAGAAGCTCCTAAAAGAAAGATACGGAACGGTGGCTGGCAAACTGGACACAAGAAAGCCCAATTCCCCAAACGCCCATTTCGACATAACTTATCAAGACAGACAAAGACTTCGTAAAGTTGTCAAGACAATTCATTTTAAAAATTACCCAAAAGAACTAATAACTGATAAGGAAGCTGATAAGTTAATTGAAGCTCTTGGGCCAAAGGTGGCTGAAGATATGATTAAGAAATACATAGATCAGATAAAATAATGTTCCAAGTAACCGTTATCATCTTGTTAGTGCTAATACTCTTAAGCACTTGTGGATCATGACAGAGTTTGTCTATAAACCCAACGGAACTGTCCTCAAGGACTTTATGAAGTCTGATGATTTCTTTCGAGGACTGAGAGGCCCAGTCGGATCAGGTAAATCCGTTGCGTGTTGCGTGGAAATATTCAGGAGAGCTTTGGCTCAAGGAAAAGCAAAAGATGGATTTAGAAAATCAAGATGGGCTGTTATTCGTAATACGAATCCTCAATTAAAAACAACAACAATCAAGACTTGGCTTGACTGGTTTCCAGAGAATGACTTTGGTCATTTTGCTTGGAGTGTTCCCTATACGCATAGGATAAGAAAGGGAGAGATAGACTTGGAAGTTATCTTTCTAGCACTAGACAGACCAGAAGATGTTAAGAAATTACTGTCATTGGAATTGACGGGAGTATGGATCAATGAGGCAAGGGAATTGCCGAAAAGCATTATTGATGCTTGTACTATGAGGGTAGGAAGATTTCCAAGTATGAGAGATGGAGGAGCTACTTGGTACGGAGTAATCTGCGATACCAATGCTCCTGAAGAAGATCATTGGTGGGCTGTAATGGCTGGTGATGTTCCCGTTCCAGATCACATCTCACGAGATGAAGCACTGATGTTGGTGAAGCCTGACAACTGGAGTTTCTTTACCCAACCATCAGGGATGACTGAAAAAGTGAACAATAAAAGATTAGAGGGATATGAATCCAATTCCCTAGCAGAAAACAAAAATAACCTAACGGAAAACTATTACAATAATATTATAAAAGGAAAAACAAAAAGCTGGATTGATGTTTATGTAATGAACAAGCTAGGTTCATTGGAAGAAGGGAAACCAGTCTATTCTGGTTTCAAGGAAGAACTTCATATTTCACGTGAAACAATACCAATAGCCGAAGTACCCGTCTTTGTTGGCATTGACTTTGGATTAACTCCAGCAGCAGTATTCGGACAAAGACTTCCTATGGGAAAGTGGCTTATTGTTCATGAACTTGTTTGCTTTGACATGGGGATTACAAGATTCAGTGAATTATTACGAGGAGAAATAGCGAAGAAGTTTAAAGGATTGGAGATGGATATATGGGGTGATCCTTCTGGTGATTTCCGTGCGCAAACGGATGAACGCACACCTTTTCAGGTGATGCGACAAAATGGCATAGTTGCTAAACCAGCTCCTAGCAATGATGTCTCATTGAGAATTGAATCAGTAGAAACTGCAGTTAATAGACTGATAGACGGGGAAGTGGGATTTCTTGTTGACAAGAGTTGCATTAATCTCAAGAAAGGATTTAATGGTGGATACCATTATAGAAGGATACAAGTAACGGGTGATCGTTATGATGACCGACCATACAAGAACAGATACTCTCATGTTCATGATGCTCTCCAATATCTAATGATGGGAGCTGGTGAAGGAAAAAGTTTAATTGCTGGTAAATCAAATAAAAAACCTTATGTTGCAAAAAAAGGCTGGGAAGTATTTAAACCAAGAAAGATTAAAAGCACATGGGATTTCCTCAGAAGGAATGGTTAGTTTATTTTTACGAAGCAACAGATCATCATTGGTCTTTGCGATTCTTCAAGAAGAACTTCAAGCATTGTGGTGTAATAGGATATTTTCATGAAATGGATACATGGATGCTGCAAGAATATATCTATGGAAAACTTATGGTAGAACTCCTGACAAAAAAAGATATTGAATCATTATTCCAATTTATTAAAAATACTAACGGGAAAATAGTCAAGGTTTCTGTGAAAGAAACAGAAAAATCACCTTTACCAAATCTTTTTGGAGCTTGGTTAAAAGAACATAGTTGTACCTCTTATGTTCAGCGATTAATAGGTTTTAGTCATTTTTTAATTTTTTCACCCCATCAGTTATTTTGTGCGTTGAAAAGAAAAGGATTTAATGAGATAAAGTTATAATTATGGGAATATTTAAACCAAAAAGCCCTCCTCGTGATTTAGAACTAGAAAAACAGATGGAAGAAAGACGACTGGAGGAAGAAGCTGCAAAGAAAGCAAAAGCCGAAAAAGACAAGGAAAAGAAGTGGCGTAAAGATCAAGGAATGGTTGGCACTCGATCCCTTTTCTCCAAAGCTGGTGGTGGAGGATTTTTCTATGAAGGAGAGGAAACATAATGTCCAGCAAGAAAGGAACTTCAAGAGAAGGTTCTTCTAATAGTAAAGCTAAAGCTGGTGACAGAAGTAATAAAATAGCTAATGAAGGAAAGAAATATGTAGCAAAGAAAATAGGTCTGGTTGAAAAGAAAGCTGGCCCAATGGCTTACTTGCAAAAAGGAAAAACAACTGGAATGTATGCTATCAAAGATGGAAAAATAAATGATATGTATGGAGGAGCTGCATCTAAAGCTACTGATGATTATTTAGTGGAAACTGGACAAGTAAAAGTAGGAAATTATTTTAAAAAAGAAGGTGGTAATTTTATACGAATTAGCAAGAAAGAAGGAGAAAAATTATATGCTGCTGGTGATCCAAGCATTAGCAGATCAACACTAGGAAATACAAAATCTAAAGAACTTAAATATGGGAAATCTAATTCTGCTATGGGATCAGGTGATCCTTCAGGAATTATGACATCAACTGCTATCTCACAACCGATGCATAAAAGACAACAACAAATAAAAGCAATGACTTTAGCAGCATTATCATTTGTATCTCCATCACCAGTTTCAACTCTTTTAAGAATGGGAGCAATGGAATCCTATGGTAAAATGGGTCAAGCTGGATACAGTCAATACTTAAATAAATTTTATAGTAATATATCTGGAGAAACATCTTCTTATGCTTCAAAAGGAACTGTTAATGAAAATACTAAAGATAAAGAAGTTGCATCAGCAAACATTACAAAAACAAGAACTAGTGGAGAAACCACAACTGGTGGAGATACAAGATTTAAATCTTTAGCAGCAATAAGCACTGGTGGTTCTGGAGCTACTGATGATGATAGAGGATTTTTATCAAAAAAAGGTAAAGTAATTAAATCTAAAAGGATAACTGTATAATGGTTTATGAAAATATAGATATCAGTCCAATGACTGCTGATAGTGATTCTAGAGTTGGAGCTTTTCTCAAAAGATATAAAAAAGCAGAAGGTATCAAGGATTATTGGAAAGAGAAGTTTGAGGAAGCATATGAATATACTATGCCTCAACGAGAATCTTTCTTTGAGGAAACGCCGGGTTCAAGAAGAACGGACAAGATATTTGATGAAACAGCAGTAGTAGGAATACAAGAATTTGCATCACGACTACAAGCTGGTATGACACCTACCTTTGCAAGATGGGCTGACTTTGAAGCTGGTTCAGAAATACCAGATGAACAGAAGCCAATGATTAATGAACAGTTAGATGGAATTACATCTTATGTTTTTGAAGTATTACAAGCATCAAACTTCAATACAGAAGTTCACGAAACATTTATGGATTTAGCTATTGGTACGGGTTGCCTTCTTGTTGAAGAAGGAGATGCAGTAAGTCCATTAAAATTTAATGCCATACCATTACCAAGATTAACTTTGAATATCGGGCCTGATAATAGGATAGATCAGATATTCAGAACACGATATGTTGATTATGAGGATTTACAAACCATGTATCCAAAAGGATTAATTCCTATTGATGTTCTTCAAAAGACAAGAAAAAATAATTCCAAATGTATGGTTATTGAAGGAACAATGCGTTTGTATGATGAACCCAATGTAGAAAAATGGAAATATTGTGTAGTTCTTGCTAAAGAAAAAATAATGATTGAGGAAAGAGAATTAAAAGGTAATGCCTCAAATCCTTATATTGTCTTTAGATGGAACAAAGCATCAGGAGAAGTTTATGGGCGAGGCCCAGTCTTTAATGCAATGGCAGCAATTAAGACAACAAATATGACTGTTGAATTAATATTGCAAAATGCACAGATGGCAATTAGTGGTATTTATACTTTTGAAGATGATGGTGTTGTTAATCCTGATAATATTCAATTAGTTCCCGGCAGTCTAATTCCCGTATCGCCGGGTTCAAGAGGTTTAGTTCCAATCGCTGCTGCTGGAAATTTTGATGTAGCTCAACTTGTATTGAGTGATATGCGACAAAATATCAAGAGAGCATTATATATGGAAACATTAGGAAAACCTGAAGGAACACCTATGTCGGCTACTGAAGTATCAGAACGAATGGCTGACTTATCAAGACAAATTGGTTCTTCTTTTGGTAGACTTCAATCAGAGTTTGTTAATCCATTATTAAGACGAGTAATAAGAATACTGACAAAACAAGGAAGAATTGAACTTCCAAAAATTGATGGTCGTGAAGTAAAAGTCATTCCTCGATCACCATTGGCACAAGCACAACATCAACAAGATGTTGCTGATGTAACTCGTTTCAATGAAATTATTGGAACAACATTCGGCCCTCAAATGTTGAACATGATTGTCAAGCAAGATGAAGTGGCTAAATATTTAGCTGAAAAAATGAACCTTCCAGAAAAACTTATTCGAGATGCAGCAGAACAACAAGAATTGGCAAATCAGTTGCAAAATATGCAACAACAAGGTACATTAGGAAATAATGAATTGGAAAGACCTCAAGGACAATAAGAAGCCTCAAGTTAGAAAGCAAAGTGTTGATGGATATGAACGAGCTGATGAACTTGAGAAAAAAATTAATAAAGCATTTGCCATTGCCTTTAAAGATGACAATGGACAACTTGTATTGGATTACTTGAAATCCATTACAACTGGAGCTGTAAGTGGCCCAAACATAGAAGCGAATAAACTCTTTCATTTAGAGGGTATGCGTTTTTTATTTGCCATTATTCAAGATCGAATAAATAAAGGAAAGGAAAAATAAATGGCTGAAGAAACTGGACAACCACAAGAAACACAAGAAACTGTAGATCGACCTGAATATATCCCTGAAAAGTTTTGGGATACTGATAGAAGTGAACCTAATGTAGAAGCATTAGGATCGTCTTATAAATCATTGGAATCAAAATTAGGTCAACGAACAGAAGATTTAACTAAATCAATTCGTGAAGATATAGAGAAGGAAACACAATCAAACATTCCTACAAATGGATATGAACTGGTTACACCTGATATTCCTGAAGGAGTGGAAGTTAATCTTGATCCTGAACTTCCTTTGGTAGGATGGTGGAATGAATTTGCACAGAAAAAAGGATTGTCGCAAGATGACTTTAATTCTGGTGTGAAGGCATTTGTTGATAATGCTGTTGCTGATATTCCCAATGTTGATACGGAAATACAATCTTTAGGTGATAATGGAAAAGAACGAGTAGAAGCTGTGGATTTATGGGCAAAGAAGAATCTTTCTTCTGATGCATATAAGTCTGTTTCAAATATAGCTACAAGTGCTAGTAACATCAAGGTATTGGAAGAAATAATGAATTTGACAAAAGATAGTCCAATGCCAAGTAATGATATGGCAATTGATGTAGCTCCAAGTGAAAATGATTTACGATCTATGATGCGTGATCCTAAATACTGGGATGATGCGAGAAAAGATCAAGGATACATTGATAGGGTTACAACGCTATATGAGAAAAAATACGGTACAGAGCCAGCGAAACTCTAAAGTAAAAGTTGGATATCAAGAAATAGATATTATTGTCGAGAAGGCTTCCTTTTCAAAGCCTTCCGATTCCTATGGCGAATTTGACCATAGAAAAAACCTTATTTCCATACAAGAGGATTTATCAGATAAGGATTATGCTTGTACTTTATTACATGAAATTCTTCATGCGATAGTTTATTATTATAGTTTAACACAAAGTGGAGAACCACTAGATACAGAATCAAAAGAAGAAACTGTTATTAATAGTATTACAAATGGATTGATGGCTGTTTTCAAAGACAACCCCAACATATTGAAAGAATTTCAACATAGAATACATAATGTGCGTTGAATTTTTTTGAAAAATCTGAAATATAGACCTTAAGCCCTTTTTTGTGGGTATTTGTGCCTATGTCGACTATGGATAACACAAACAATCAAGAGAGATAAGTGAAATTTTAATTAACCTTTGAAAGGAGTATATAATGGCAAGTACAATAACCAATGCTTTTATTACTCAGTTTGAAGCTGAAGTTCACATGGCGTATCAACGCATGGGAGCAAAGCTAAAGAGTTTGGTAAGGACTGTTAACGGTGTTAGTGGTTCTTCTGTCAAATTCCAAAAGCTAGCAAAAGGAACAGCTACAACTAAAGCTAGACATGCTGAAGTTGTTGCTATGAATAGCGCACACTCCAATGTTACAGCTACGCTTGCTGATTATTATGCAGCAGATTATGTTGACAAATTAGATGAGCTTAAAACAAATATTGACGAAAGAGGGGTTCTTGCACGAAATGCGGCTTACGCACTTGGAAGAAAAACTGATGATGTCATTGTTACTGTTTTAAAAGCAGCTACATCTATTGCGAATAACATAAATTCTTCAGCGACAAATATGACGTTGATAAAAGCACAAAACATGCTTACTGTTTTTGGGAACAATGATGTTCCTGATGACAACCAAAGGTACTGGGCTGTTGGCCCTGAACAGTGGGGAGATTTGTTGGGTGTCCAACAATTCGCTTCACAAGATTATGTCGGACCAGCAGAACTTCCATTCTTAAGTGGAGAACAAACTGCGAAACGATGGATGGGATTTTTGTTATTTTCTCACTCAGGTTTGACCGTTGCTACAGATAGACAAACATTGGCTTTTCATAAGTCAGCTTGTGGTCTAGGTATCGGTTCAGATGTGAAAACAGAAATTAACTATATCCCTGAAAAAGTTTCTCATTTGATTACTTCAATGTTAAGTTTGGGTGCAGTTTTAATTGATGGCGATGGAGCTAGAGTACAGCTCTGTGCAGAATAGGAAAGGAGATATATTATGGCTTATGCAACTAGTAATCCAGTAAAAAAAATCTCTCAAATGGGGGATTCAAACTCCATGTGGTACTATACTGACGGTGATGCCATCGGAACGATAGATGATGCTGATTATTTTTTAGCCGATTATTTATTGTTAACTGCTGGTGACATTATTATTGTAAATAGTGGTGGCTCAAATGGAGTTGTAGATATTCTTATAGTATCTGCTTCTTCAAGCTCAACTGTAACAACAGTAATATTGGCTTAGTATCGAGAGAAATATATATGGGGGATTTTTTCCCCCATATTAAAAGGAAATTATGGCAGTAACAAAAGTAGATATAGCAGCAAGAGCATTAGTAATGATCGGAGCCTCTCCGATTTCATCTTTTACAGATGACAGTACAGAAGGTCTTGTTACAAATAATATCTATGAAGAAATAGTAGAAGCTACCCTAACAAGACACAGATGGCGTTTTGCCACTGGTCAAAAACAATTATCCCTTTTAACAACAACTCCCGTAGGAAGATGGGAATATGCCTATCAAATGCCAACCGATCCTCTAGTATTACAAATTATTACAGTAACAAGTAGTGATGTTGTTATTCCTTATAATCGTTATGAGGACAAGATTTATGTAGATGGTTATGGTTCGACTTCAACTGTTGTTATGGATTATATTTTTAGGCAAGACGAAAGTAAATTTCCTCCCTATTTTCGTCTTGCTTTAGAATATAAACTAGCAAGTATTTATGCTGGAGCTGTTGCTAGAGATGCTGGTATGATAAAGCAATTTGATGAACTCGCAGAAAGACAATTATTAATTGCTAGAAATACAGATTCTCAAGAAACAACTTCCAAACAACTTGCTACAAATCGTTTTACTGAAGAAAGACGATCAACTCGTACAAGTGGGTTTGGATTGAATGGCTAGACAAATAAGAACAGTATTAACCAACTTTTCGGCTGGAGAATTAAATCCTCTTTTAACTGCTCGTACAGATGCGAAAGCATATTTTGATGGAGCAAAACAATGTAGAAATTGGTATCTTCTTGATGAAGGTGGAATTATGCGTAGACCGGGAACAACTTATACAGCAACTTTTGGTACTCGTGAAACACGAATTGTACCATTTATCTTTTCCAATGATGAAGTAGCTATCTTTGCCTTATCGAATAATAGACTAGATGTTTATAATTCATCAGGTACAGCTATTCAGGCAAACATTACTTCTAATTGTAACTGGACTACTGCACAGTTATTTGATCTTAATTTTGCTCAATTTGGTGATACAGTAACAGTATGTCATAGAGATAATGCAATCAGAAAAATAATTAGAGCCACTGCATCAAGTTTCTCGGTATCAGCTCTTTCTTTCTCAACTCATTCTTCTGGATATCCACGCTATCAGCCATATTATAAATATGAAGATGAAGGTGTTACTTTAACACCAGCAGCAACTTCAGGAACTTCTGTTAATGTTACTGCCTCATCTGCCATATTTGATACTGATGCAAATTGGGTTGGAAAAACTTTAAGAATAGGAACTACACCTAAAGAAGTTGATATTGTTTCCAGAACAAATACAACTGTTGTTGTTGTTAATATTAGAGAAACATTAGCTGGAACTTCTGCCACTACTGACTGGGATGAAACTCTTTATTCTGTTCATAGAGGATTTCCTCAAGCAGTATCATTTCATGATAATAGATTATGGTTTGGTGGCAATCCATCTAAACCTTCTTCTGTTGTTGCAAGTCAAATAGGAGAATATTTTAATTTTGATTTAGGAACTGGTTTAGCAAATGAATCTATTGATGTTGCGATTGCTGGTGATAGAGTTAATGAAGTGCGACATTTTGTCTCAACTCGTGATTTACAGATTTTTACAGATGGTGGTGAATATTATGTTCCAACATCTTCTGATATTGCAGCTATTACACCTTCGAATATTTCATTTAGACGACAAACTCCTTTTGGATGCAGTCGTTCTACTCCCGTTGTTTTTGATGGAGCAACTGTATTTTCTCAAAAGAATGGAAAATCAATTCGTGAATTTTTATTTTCTGATTCTCAAGCAGCTTATTCTTCAAATTCTATTTCTGTTTTGTCAGCTCAACTTATTGATGCTCCAAAACAAATTGCCATGATTACGGGAAGTTTAACAAAGCCTGAACAATTTGCGTTCTTTGTCAATAGTGGAAGTACGCACAATGGTAAAATTGCAGTTTTTCATAGTATTAGAGGAGAAAAGATTGCTGGATGGTCAATGTATGAAACAAGAAGTGGAGATTTTTTTCATTCAATGACTGCTGCCAATGAAAATTTATTTGTTGTTGGCAAAAGACAAGTTAATGGTACAACTACCTATACATTGGAAAAATTTGCAGATGATGATTCTATTACTTTGGATTGTTCAACAAGTACAACAGTTTATCAAAAAGGTACTCCATTAGTTAATGGTGGTTCTCAATCAGGAGCAACATTAAATGTTGATGGATTTTCTACTGCTCCAGCAGTATTAGAAACATTTACGATTGCTGGAAACGCAACAGAATATACAATCAATGCAGTTACAACTACTTCGGCTGGACATACACTTTCTTTAGATCAAAGTTTAGCTGCAACTCCTTCGGATAATGCAGTAATTACTATGGTTAATGGTTTTATGCATACAATTAATAGTATCTATGGAGAAATTGCTGTTAATGTTGTATCAGGTAATTCATCACTAGGTTCTTATACAATAGATGGAAATGATAGAATTACACTTAATTCTAATGCAGTTGCTCCACAGCCAACTGGTATGAATGTAGGATTTAATTATACACCAATATTAGAAACAATGCCTATTGATAAAGAAATTGAAACTGGCCCACTTACGGGAGCGCCAAGAAGAATTACAAGAGCAGTTCTTGATGTGAATAGTGCTTTAGATATTAATGTTAAAGCTGCTAATTCCAGTGCATATGAATTACTCATTACTCCGTTAAACTTTACTATTGGTAGTGATTTAACGCCAGTAACGGGAAAGAAAGAATTTAACTTTTTGGGATACAGTAAAAATCCAACTGTTACCGTATCGCAAAATGATCCATTGCCTTTAAAGATATTGGCAATGGCTCTGGAAATGCAGTTTGTGTAGGTTGATATGGGTGTAGGAGCTGGAACAATGATGATGGCAAGTTCTGCCATAGGAGCTGTAGGAACACTTTATAATATAAGTGCAACTAAAGCTGCGAATAAAAGAGAACAAGCTCGTTATGAACGAGAGGCATTGATGGCTAAAATTGATGCGATTGAACAAGAGAATATTAGAAAAGATCATTTAAATCAGGAGTTGGCAAACAACTTAGCCTTTCAGTCAACTGCTTCCTATTATGATGATTCAAGAAGTTTTCTGAACATTAATAAAACAGCAACAAAGAAAGCTGTAAAAGATATTGATAATATAAGAATAATGGGAAAATCAGTTACACTTAAATACAGAGAACAAATGTTTGAAAATGATGTGGCTACTGCTGGTAAAGTTTTTGGTGGTTGGGTATCTATCGGACAAGGATTAACAAGTGGATATGCAATGTATGATTATTATAAAGAAAAAGGCACAACTCAAAAATGGTGGCAAGTATAATGGCTAAAGAATTAACATCTGGAGAAAGACAAGTCTTTACAACTCCTTCCTCATTGGCAAGTCGAATGGGAGTGGTCAAGGCAAACGCTGGTGATCCCGTTGAATTGGCTACAAGTGAATTAGGAAAAACACTTGAGTTTATTGCAAAGCGTAAATCCATTCAAGCAGAGGAGAAATGGAAAGCTGATGTAAAGGTTAGTTCTTTAGAAAAAATATCAAAAATGTCTCAAGACTACAGATATAGTCCATCAGATTTTATCAATAACGCTACTGGATTCCGTGATGGATTACTTGAAAGCTCTCCAAAGGCATTTAGGGATTGGACTAGAACTTATCTAGCTCAAATTATTACAAGTTATAGTAATCAAATCATTGATGCGACATGGAAACGAGATCAAAAAGAATTATTACTTAAAAATACAGAATCCAATAAATCAGAAATGAGTGATATGGATAGCATACTTTTACAAGCTCCTTGGCAAGACCATACAAAACTTTTTGAAGAACAGTTTTCTGCTCGCTTACAAGAAATGGTTGATTCTTATACAGCAGTTTATAATTCAATTCCTACTGCTGAAAGAACTGGTATGCCAACTCCTGATGAACAATCTAAAATGTGGAAAACAGAACTGGAACAAAGTCGTAATCTTTCTATCGCACAAAAAATGATACATGATGCTGTAGAAATAGATAAGCAACGAATAGCTGAAGGAATACTTGTTGGTGATGAAATCAATGGTTGGGTCGGGCCTTCGGCTGTTGATGATGCGCTATCATTACTTAATGAAATGATGCTGGGATATGAAATGAAAGGCATTGTAGGAAGAAAAGAAATATTTGAAAAAAATAATACTGCTGCTCCCGGTGGCATGGATGGCCCTTGGTCGTTTATTGATCTTGACCAAGTTGAACGAATGACAATTAAAACTAATACTATAATTCACGCAAATAATCTTGTTAAACAATATAAAACAGAATCGGCTGCTTTAACAAATCATCAGCAAACAGTTTTATCAAACAATATTGAATTGGCTACAAGTGGTGGTCAAGGAGCTATTAATGATACATTCTCTTTGTTAGATAAAGAAAGTGATGTAAAACATTTTGTTGATACAAGTCTTGTTGGAGCAGATCAAACTCAAATAGATAGTGTGTATGATTCTTGGCGTACAGCAAAAAAGATCGTTTCACTTTTTCCTCAAATGTTAGAAAAGGGAGCAACCTTTGATAGTAATATACATAGTATAATGACTGAACTAAAACAAGATGGCATAATAGCAAATAAAAAAGAAGTAGAATTAGCTTTAGCTAATCATTATGTAGGTCATTTTCTATTGGAAAGTACGGGATCACCTTATCTTGATGTCACTAAAGTTGGTTTTATAGAAGATGGTTCTCCTACTAATGAATTAATAGCTGTAGGTCAATTTTCTAAAAAATTTATGAAAATTCATCCATCACTTCATACAATCTTAGCATCTGCTGGAAGTATTGATATTGAAGAAAATGAAAATGCTATTCTTTCATTAGCAAATGTTGTTGGATATTTACAAGATCAAAGTGCATTAATTCCTAGAGATGCCAAATATGAAGTTTGGCAACCTTTATTGCAATTACATAGAGATTTACAATATTTGGGAGCTTCTCAACAAGGAAAATTACCAACTGCTATGAATAAAAAACATTTATTAGAAATGTATAAAATGAAAGTGAATCCAGATTCTACTGATTTAGATGAAAAACTTGAAAGAATAAATAGGGCAATTAATGCAGATATAACTTGGTCTAAATCTATTGATGATAGTGATAGTACAGTCACATCTTTTGACCAAAATATTCAGGAGAAACTTTATGAAATCATTGGTAAGCATTGGAAGTCAGGACTTATGTGGGATAATTTATGGCTATCAAAGATAAAGGAAGGACTGGGTTGGTTAGACAGACCTTTAAAAGATATGATTCCTTCTTCGTCTAAAGATTTAAATTTTTATATGCAAGATATTTTCCCATTATATAAACAGCTTGTTATAGCCCATCTTGCACAAAGCTATGGTAAGGCTTCTCATATTCTTCCATCTAATATTGATAAGTATTTAGAAGATGCAATTCAAGGAGCAACTAATGAATTAGGTAATCAAGGTTTTGTTTTCGAGGCAGCTCCATAATGACAGATTTTAATTTAACACGGTATCCCGTAAAATCCACCTATTTAAGTAGGGGATTAACTGAATCGGACATTAACTCCGATTTGGTTATGACAATTATGCGTAGATTTTATCAGATGACTGACCAAGAAAGAACCGATCTAGGTCTTACGGATGAAATGATGACTACCACCAATCTTTATCGTTTAGTTGAAGATGGTAAAATCCAAACAGAATATACGAAAATGATTGAAGGACTTCCAGCCTATGACATTAGAATGGATATAGATGGTGACGGACTGTTTCATACATTGCCACACCCTATAAGCAGTGATGCTCATTGGATACCAGAAAAGCCCATTGATAGATATAATGCAAATACTTACGAAAAGGCAATTAAAGCACAGCAAAAAAAATTAAGAGCATATCATTTATCAAAAAATCCCAATCCTACTGATATCAATAAGGCAGTATGGTTTATTATGGAAAATATTTTAACTAGAGGAAAAGAAGTATTTAATGAAATAGGAGCAGATTTAGATAATTTTTTTGGTGTGGATTTACAAAATGCACAAAATTTTATTACTCAAGATGTTCAGGAAAATCAACAAGCAATAATCTTGCTAGAAGCTGCGATGGCTAACAAAGGTGATTTGCGTAATTTTGAAGTTTTGAAAGGAGACTTAATTATGTCTAAAGATGGTCGGGTTGTTAAAAGTGATAATGCCTTTTTTGATTTGATTTCAAGCAATGAGGGATTTGAAGGAAGTTTTTATGATGCTGCAAAAGGATATTTATCAGGGGGAATGAAAGGTCAGTTTGGAAAAGGAAGTCATAGGGATATGATGCAACGAGCATATAAACTTGTAGAAGAAGGAAAATTTGCCACACAGAAAGAGGCATTTGATTCTCTGGTTAATCCTACATATATGGCTAATGCTAAACAATATGGAATGAATGATCCAACGATTGGTCACGGTTTCAGTATTAATAACAAGGAAGCTATGAATGCCCTTGTTGGAAAAGGATATACAATAGAGGGATTGTTGAATGGTTCTGAGTTTTTAAAAATGAAAGATTCCATTGATGTATTTTTAGAAACTATACTTCCAGAAAAACAACAGTTTGTTCAGAATCTTTATGGCAATATTGATTTTAAGGATGCCAAGAACAGTTACTTACATCTTGCTCTGACAGATATGGCTTATGTAGCTGGAAATAGATGGATTGGAAATGAAACACAATTTTATCAACATCTTAATAATCTTGTAAAAACTGGTGATACCCAATACTTGGGTGTTTGGGGTACTGAAGATGCCAATACAATACTCGGTCAAATGACAATGGATGCCAATGCTCAACAAAGAAAAGGTCAGGGTGGAAACTTTCATAGACTAGAACAAAATGCTTTCTATATTCAGTCATGGTTTGATGGTTCTAAAATATGGAAACAAGAAACAACATTTGATTTTTCCCCATCAAATTTAGAAGAAGAATAAAATTAAATGGGTGATTTTATAGCGACACTAGGAAAGCCCTATAGTGCCATTGATGTAACTCCAGATAGAAAAACTATTTGGGGTGATTTTAAAAACTTTGGTAAAAGCGCCCATCTTGGTTTTTTTAAGGAAAATCTTTTTGCAATGGCAATCGCTGATTCCACAGTAAAGCAAAGAGTACAATTTCAAGATACAGAAGCATACAATGTTTTTAATGATCCTCAACTAGCTGATGTGTATGAGGACATGGGATACTTCATGCACTCTGGATCATCTCAAGAAACATCTTGGTTATTATCAAGAAAAAAAGCAGAAGATGAATATGCAACTAACTCGCCGGGTTACATTACGGGAAGAATACTTGGGGGTCTAACTGATCCTACTGCACTGCTGATGTTTTCAAAAGCTGGAAGATTTTTCTTTACTGGAAGTAGATTGGCAAGAGGAAGTAAGGTAGGAATGGCTCTTGGTGGCGAAGAATTAATAAAAAGAAAATTGGATAGGGCTAGAACATTAACAGAAAGTGTATTGATAACTGGTGGTGGTTTTGTCTTACCAGCTATATTTCCGGGAATAGCTAGAACAAGTCCAGAAGCAAAAAAATTATTCAAACTCTTTGACAAGAGAGCAGATAGAATTGATTTACTTGATGATGCAGTAAGCAAAGCTGCACAAGATATTTCACCAACAACTATTAAATCAGAAAGTCCATTTCTTCAAGGATCGGCAGGAGCTGCTAAAATAAAAACAACTTTTACAGAAAAAGAATGGTTGGAAATGGAAAAAATAGCAAAGACGGGATTGGGATGGTTCGGAGAGAAGGGAATGTGGACACCTATATTTAGAACATTAAAATCAAGTTCATTGACTGCAAAAGAAGCTATTAATAAATTATTAGAAAATCCTTTGTATCAAGTTAAAAATTTTAAAAATATTGCAAGTGAACAAACAATAGAAAGAAGTATTGCCCGTAGAAAAGTTCAGGTCTTTAAAGCTGAAACAGAAATAGAAGATTTATATAAAGTGTATCTTCAACGAATGGGTAAAAGAGTTCCTAAAACAAGAGTAGGATTATATATGCAAAAGGATACAGAAGGCGTTATATCCTTTAGTCAATTTAAAAGAGCAATCTTTTTAAATCGCATTGGCAGTCCAAGTGATTTGGCAAAGATTGACGAAGTAGCTAAAGCTGCAACAGTAAGTGAAAAATATATTTATTCATTAGGAAAGGAATATGACGAGTTGGGTATTCCCCTTATGTATATTGAACGACAAATATCAATAACAAAAAGTTTAATGAAAAATGCAAAAGGAAAAGAGTTAGGTGGTTTAAAAAAAACATTAGCAAAGCTAGAAGAAAAATTAGAGTATATGAAATCTAATGGATCATTAGCTAAAAATTATGTCAATAGAGTTTGGTTACGGGATCAGGTTAATTCCAGATGGGAAGAATTTAGAAATATATTAATTCCTATGATTAAAGCACGAAATCCAAAACTAACAATAGAAGCGATAGAAGAAATACTTGAATCAGTTAAATCATCACAGCCTTATGTTCGATTTGATTCAAAGAGTAGTAATCCTTTAGCTATTTCACGACATTTTAGAACAAGAGAATTGCGATTAAGTAAAGCTGACGAAGAAAGACTAGCTGAACTAGGATTTATTGAAACAGATTTATTTGTTCTTCAAAGATTATATTTTAATTCAGTTGCTCCTGATATTGAACTGACAAAAGTCTTTGGTGATCCAATGATGTCAGGTTTTAAATGGGCGCCTGATTCTGGATATTCTCAAGGAATAAATCAAATTGCTGAAGAATATAATAAGAGAATTGCTAAATCAAGATCAAAGTCAAATAAGAAAAAATTAGAAAAAGAAAGAGATGAAGTTATACAAGACTTAAAAGCTGGTAGAGATTTATTAAGAGGAACATATGGATTGCCTGATGATCCTCAACGAGCTTTTAGTCGTGGAGTAAGAATGGTAAAACTTTTTAATTCAATGACAATGTTAACTGGAGCTTTGGCAGCAGTACCAGATATTGCTCGTATTCTTATGACTTCTGGAATCAATAGGGGTTTTAGAACATCATGGGATATGTTCACTAATGTCTTAAGTACGGAAGTCTTAAAACATTCTCGTAATCAAGCCTATCTTTCAGGAGAAGCATTGGATATGGTTTTAGGTTCTAGAGCTATGTCAATGTATGATTTGGAAAATGCTTTTGGTGTTTTTAATAAACTAGAAAAAGGTGTTAGTCGTACTGGCAATATGTATTTCACTTATATTAATTTAATGAATCCTTGGAACACTATGATGAAAAGCTGGGCTAGTGCAGTTAATGGTACTCGTATGTTGGAAGAAATTGAAAATTGGATTGTTAAAGGAAAGATAAGTAAAAATGATAAAGCAAAACTTCTTAATTCAGGAATTGATGAAGATGCTGCTAGAAAAATTTGGGCACAATATCAAAAGCACGGATTAGGAAAGGGAGCAAATAAAACTGATTGGAAAGAAGTTCGTATTGCCAATACAGAAATGTGGGATGATGAAGCAAGAGCTACTGCTGATATGTTTCATAATGCTTTAGGTCGTGATATAAATATTACAATCGTTACACCTGGCAAAGGGGAAGTTCCTTTATGGTTTAATAATGAAATGGGTGGAGTAATTATTCAGTTCAAGAAATTTGCTGCTGCTGCAACTCAACGAATGTTAATGAGGGGTATGCAAGAAAAAGATGCAGCTTTCTTTGGTGGTGTATTAATGCTGTTGGCTGCTGGAGCAATGGTAGATGCAACTCGTCAAAGAGCATTTAATAGAAGTTATGCAAAAAAACCTTTTGGACAAAAGATTGTTGATGCCTTTGATAGAAGTGGTTTAGGTGGAATTTTTTCTGACATGAATAATATTCTTGAAAGAATGACTGATAATAAAATTGGATTAAGACCAACTTTAGGAGCTGGAAAACCTTATAGCAGTTATACGCAAAAGAACATTATGTCTGGATTTGGTTTGTTCGGACCGACTTCCTCTCAAATAGGAAACATATCTGATCTTATGTGGGATTGGGGAAGGGGTAAGCATACGCATTATTCGGCAAAGAATGTGCGTAGACTAATACCTTTCCAAAATGTATGGTATTTGGATAGCTTATTTGACCAAGTAGAAAAAGGATTAAGATAAATGGCAAGTATTACGATATCAGATACTAGTCCTAGAGTACAGTACACTGCCTCTAGTGGACAAACTGCATTTACAGTTGGCTTTGAATTTTTCGATGCTACTGATTTAAAGGTTATTAAAACCAATTCGGCTGGAGTAGATGCTACTTTAACCTATGCTGCATCTCCATCTGGAGCAACGCAATATTCTGTTGCTGGAGCTGGAGTTACTGGTGGTGGTTCTATTACTTTGGGTGGAGGAGCTACACTTAACGACAAATATACAATTTATAGAGATTTACCAATGGCAAGAAGTTCTGACTTTCCAGCTTCTGGATCATTTTCGGTAGAAACTCTTAATACAGAATTAGATAAAATAGTTGCTATGATGCAACAAAATGAGGATAATTTAAAATTCTCTCCTAAAGCTGCTGCTTCAACAGCAAATACTTATAATTTAACATTTCCTAATCTAGTAGCGAATAAAATACTATCTGTTAATTCGGCTGGAACAGCTTTGGAATTTGATCAAACAACTACTGATGTTTCGACTGTCGCTGGAATAGCTGCCAATGTAACAACTGTGGCTGGTATTTCTGCGAATGTAACAACTGTTGCTGGAATTGCAGCTAATGTAACTGCTGTAGCTGGAGATGCAACGGACATAGGAGCTGTTGCTGGAAAAGCTACCGAGATCGGAAGATTAGGTACTTCAGATGCAGTAGCAGATTTAGCAATACTTGGAACAAGTGCTATCGTTACTGATATGGATTTACTAGGAACATCTGCAAATGTAACAGCTATGGGTCATTTGGGTACTTCAGCTAATGTAACAGCTATGGGATTACTAGGTACAAGTGCTGTTGTAACTGACATGGGATTACTAGGAACAAGCGATTGTGTTGCCGATATGGCTTTACTTGCAACAAGTGATTGTATAGCCGATATGGCTCTCCTTGCAACTTCTGATATAATTTCCGACTTAAATACTCTTGCAACATCTGACATAGTTACCGACATAAATCTTTTGGCAACATCAGATATTGTAAGTGACCTTAATACTTTAGCTACATCTGATATTGTTTCCGACTTAAATACTTTAGCAACAAGCGATATAGTTACAGATATTAATGTTCTCGCTACAAGCGATATAGTTTCTGATTTAAATACTTTAGCAACGAGTGATATTGTAACTGACTTAAATGTTCTTGCCACTTCTGATATTGTTACGGATATAAATGTTCTAGCTACATCTGATATAGTAAGCGATCTCAATACTCTTGCTACATCTGATATAGTTACTGATCTTAACACTTTGGGTACTTCAGCTATTGTTGCTGATTTAAATACAGTAGCTGACAATATTGCTGGTGTAACTTCTTTTGCTTCTCGTTATCGAGTAGCATCAAGTGATCCATCTTCTTCATTAGATGAGGGTGATCTTGCTTATAACTCAACTTCAAATGCTTTAAAATACTACAACGGATCTGCGTGGGTTGCTGTAACTGCACCAGATGTAACATATGCCGATAGCACAGCTTTAGCTATAGCTTTAGGTTAAAAATAGAAAGGAGAAAACATGGCAAATACTTTTAAAACTGTTTCGTTTGCAGCTGAACCAGCTAGTGCTGGAACACCATATAAAGTTTATACTGTAGCTGGTAGTACCACTACTGTTGTTCTAGGTTTGCGTCTTACTAATATTCATTCTGCTTCTGTTACAGTTGAAGTAGAGTTAGTTAGTGATACTGCTAATCGTGGTGGAGCAAACAATGTAGCTAATGGTACGGCGTTTCTTGCAAAAGATGTAACAATTCCATCTGGAAGTTCATTAGAAATTATTGCTGGAAGCAAAATAAATTTAGAAGCAACAGATGAAATTAAAATTGATTGTTCAGTAGCAGATAAAGTTTCTGGTGTACTATCAGTAATGGAAATAACTTAGGATTATAGATGACATATGTAGGATCAAGACCAGCAAATAAAGCTGTTACAACAACGGATATAGAAGATGATGCAATCACTTCAGCAAAAATTGCTGCTGGTGTTGTTGTCGCTTCTGATTTAGCGGCAAATTCCGTTGACAGTTCAGAATTAGTTGATGGAAGCATTGATACTTCTCATCTTTCTGCTGATGCAGTTGATGGAACGAAACTTGCAGATAATGCAGTTAATAGTGAACATTATACTGATGGTTCAATAGATACAGCTCATATTGCTGACGACCAAATTACTCTTGCAAAAATGGCAAGTGGTACTGATGGCAACATAATTAGTTATGATGCTTCTGGTAATCCAGTTGCTATTGCGACAGGGAACGATGGAATGGTATTAACAAGTACAGGTGCTGGATCGCCACCAGCTTTTGAAACTGTTGCTGGAGCTGCTGAAGGTTATAAATTTCTTTCTCATAGTACAATAGGAGCAAATACTGATGTAGTTATTATATCTGGTTTAACCTCAACATATAAAAATTATAGATTTATTCTTAATCATGTTCAGACTGATGACACAGGTGGGGTGACAGTACGATTTAATTTACGCACAAGTTCAGAAACTTTAAGTGATGATTATTATAAATCTGCTCATGTGTATATTAACACAGAAAGTTCTGGTGGAGGATATGAACAATCAGGTACAACATCTTTTAGGTTAGTTGATAGTATAGGTAGTTCTTCTGGATCAGAATTATCTGGTTGGTTTGATGTTTTTAATATTACTCATGCCTATGTAAAAAGAGTAAATTTTCATTTTCAACACGTTCGTGCTGCTGGTGGTCATTATGTTAAAGTAGGTGGTGGCAGAATACAAACAGGTGATGTTTGTGATGGAATACGATTAACTGTATCTAGTGGTCAACTAGAAGGTGGCACACTTACAGTTTATGGAATGGCGGAGGCATAATGGTAAAAAGATATAAACAAACAATCAATATTTCTACTGGTGAAGATATAAGAGAAGAAATTACTGGAGCAGAATTAACAGAAATAGAAAATGAAAAAGCTTCTGTTGATACTAAAGCTAAAAAATTAGATGCGATTAAATTTAATCGTTTAGAAAAATTACAAGAAACTGATTGGTGGGTAGCAAGAGGTAATATGACTGCTGAACAAACAGCATGGAGAAAATCTTTACGAGATATTCCAGCTAATTTTACAACGGAAGAAGAATACGATTTACTTTTAGCAACTGAACAAGATGAAACCAAAGATAACTTTGGATATTTAACGCATGAAATATGGAGTAAACCATGACCTATGTTGGTAGAGGTGTTGATGCTATTTCAAATGTTGAAAAACTAGACAACATTACTTTTGATGGAAGCACAACTTATAACTTAACAAAATCTAGTGTTGCTTTTACTCCTAGTGGAGCTAACAATATCTTAATTAGTATTGATGGTGTTGTGCAATCTGGAAATTTTTCAATAGCAAATAACACAATCGTATTTGATTGGTCGCCTACATCGAGCAATACTTGTAATTGGATTCAGCACTATGGTGTCGGAGTTTTAAATGTACCAGCAGATTCAAGTATTACTGCTGCAAAGATGGCTGCCAATTCTGTTGATTCAGATTCTTATGTTGATGGCTCAATAGATACTGCACATATAGCAGATGACCAAATTACACTAGCCAAGATGGCTTCTGGTACTGATGGAAATATTATATCTTATGAT
>TARA_R110002012_G_scaffold228194_3_pt1 | contig 33188 bp, 28 predicted proteins | sample TARA_R110002012 | Tara Oceans TARA_R110002012 (sample SAMEA4396515) | marine metagenome | biome: Westerlies Biome; feature: [DCM] deep chlorophyll maximum layer (ENVO:01000326); material: water (ENVO:00002006), including particulate matter (ENVO:01000060) such as... | depth 40 m
ATTGACAAAGGCAAAGCAGCTAGATTCTCATTCTTGATGGTTGTTCCCTTGATTTTGGGTAAAATAGCTAAGGATATTTTGGATGGTGGCCTTTCTTTGGAAACTGAAGGAATCGGTTACCTGACTGCAGGGTTTGTCGCTGCATTTGTGGCTGGAATTATCGCATGTACCTGGATGATCAAACTAGTAAAAAACAGTAAACTCAGCTATTTCTCAATCTACTGTCTGATAGTAGGTGTGATCGCAATTGTGGCTGGATTATATTTGTAGAATGCAGGAGCAACCTTACGGAGAAGTATTTTTAATCGACAAACCTTTTGAATGGACATCTTTTGATGTGGTAAGGAAAGTCCGAAATGCGCTCAAAATAAAGAAAGTGGGCCATGCTGGGACGCTGGACCCACTTGCTACAGGATTGCTGATAGTTTGCGCAGGGAAAATGACCAAGCAAATTGATTCCTTTATGGGACAGGAAAAGGAATACACCGGGAAATTTGTCATCGGAGCGACAACTGATTCTTTTGATTTGGAACAACCGATTATTCCCGTTTCAGATCCATCACATATCACTTTGGAACAGGTAATAAAAGCAGCAGCTGACCTAACCGGTGATATTTTGCAGATCCCTCCTATGCACTCTGCCATCAAAGTAGATGGAAAACGCGTCTACGAATCTGCCAGAAAAGGGAAAGAAGTAAAAATGGATCCACGTCCTGTCACTGTCAGTGAATTTGAGATCACCAAGTTTGAAAATCCAGTTGTTGAGTTTAGAATTGTTTGCTCGAAAGGAACCTATATCCGTAGCTTGGCAAGAGATCTTGGTGAAAAATTACAAGTTGGAGCCTATATGAGCTCGCTTTGCAGAACCAGAATTGGTAACTTCAAACTCTCAGAAGCACATGAACTTTTGCCATTAATAGAAGAAATTAAAGGAAGATCAAATGAAATTGAGCATGAAGATAGACCTCGCACAGAGGGATGATTTTAATTCATGCAAAATTCCATATGGCCCTAAAAAAACAAGTATTACCATATGAAAATATATGAAGGCTTAAGTGATTTCCCAAACGTCTCCAACGCTGTAGTAACCAGCGGAACATTTGATGGAGTTCATCTTGGACATCAAAAAATCCTTCATAGAATCCGCGAATTAGCCCGCTCCATAAACGGCGAGACGGTTCTTATTACTTTTTGGCCACATCCTCGTTTAGTTCTCTATCCAAATGAGCATAAGCTTAGACTATTGAGCACTTTTGAGGAAAAGGCAAAACTTCTCAGACAATTCGGCATCGATCATTTGGTGACGATTCCATTCACCAAAGAATTTTCCCAGCTTACTTCAAAAGAATTTATTGAAACTGTGTTGGTGGATGGCATACAAACCAAAAAATTGGTGATAGGTTACGATCATCGATTTGGGAAAAACAGGGAAGGAAGCTTCGAATACCTAAAAGCCCACCATGAAGAATATGGATTTGATTTGGAGGAGATTTCAAGGAAGGATGTTGATGAAATTGGGGTTTCCAGTACAAAAATCCGTGTTGCCTTAGAGACAAGCGACGTTGCCACAGCAATAAATTGCCTAGGCAGGCCTTATGAATTAAATGGTCTGGTAATCAAAGGGCAGCAGATTGGAAGATCTATCGGCTTCCCAACAGCAAACATACACATCCCCAACGACTACAAACTTATCCCGAAGGATGGCGTTTACGCAGTAGAAGCTTTAGTGAATGGTTCACTCTATAAAGCTATGCTGAACATAGGAAACCGACCGACAGTCAATGGTACCCAAAAGACCGTAGAGGCCAATTTATTTGACTTTCAAGGCGACCTCTACGACAAGCAGATTACTGTATACATCAAAGCATTTCTGCGGGAAGAGCAAAAGTTTGATGGACTGGATGCACTGAAACAACAGCTTTTTCAAGATCAAAAGAATGCCCGGAACTTATTATAAACCCAAAATATATGATCAACAAAACTGTAAAAAATGCCGCTGAAGCTGTAGCAGATATTCCCAGCAATTGCATGCTGATGATGGGAGGCTTTGGCTTGACTGGCATTCCTGAAAATTGCATTTCAGCACTTTTAAAACGAGATATTTCCGGTTTGACGATAGTGTCTAATAATGCCGGTGTAGATGACTTTGGTATTGGCCTATTGCTTAAAAAGCGAATGGTAAAAAAAATGATTTCAAGCTATGTAGGAGAAAATGCTGAGTTTGAAAGACAATTACTTAGCGGAGAGCTCGAGGTAGATTTAATCCCACAGGGAACTTTAGCAGAACGTGTTCGTGCCGGAGGAGCTGGCATCCCAGCATTCTTCACTCCTGCTGGAGTAGGAACTGAAGTCGCAGAAGGAAAAGAAATTAGGGAGTTTGACGGAAAAATGTATTTGCTGGAAAGCTGGTTAAAGGCTGATTTTTCTATTGTAAAAGCCTGGAAAGGCGACACAGCAGGTAATTTGATATTTAAGGGTACAGCCAGAAATTTTAATCCAATAATGGCAACTGCGGGCAAAATCTGTATTGCGGAAGTAGAAGAATTAGTAGAAGCAGGTGAGCTCAATCCTAATGAGATCCATACGCCCGGAATCTTTGTCCAACGTATTTTCCAAGGAGAAAACTATGAGAAAAGAATCGAGCAGAGAACTGTTTCTAAATAGGTTTAAGTCCGATGCAACACATCTTCTCTCCTATTTCCTTTGACTTTAAAACAAACCCAAAATGCTTACAAAAGATCAAATAGCTCAGCGAATCGCAAAAGAAGTTAAGAATGGGCAATACATAAATTTAGGAATAGGAATTCCAACTCTAGTTGCCAACTATATTCCGAATGACTTGGAAGTAGTTCTTCAATCTGAAAATGGGCTACTTGGTATTGGCCCCTTTCCTACCGAAGATCAAATCGACCCGGATCTCATCAATGCAGGAAAGCAAACCGTCACTATGGTAAAAGGCTCATCACTTTTCAATTCTGCTGATTCCTTTGCGATGATTCGGGGTGGTCATGTTCATTTGACAATTCTTGGCGCCATGGAAGTTTCTGAAAATGGAGATATAGCCAATTGGAAGATTCCTGGCAAAATGGTAAAAGGAATGGGTGGTGCAATGGATCTTGTTGCTTCAGCTGATAATATTATAGTTGCGATGCAGCATTGCTCCCGGTCTGGTGAATCTAAGTTGCTTCCAGAATGCTCCCTTCCTATCACAGGTATTCGATGTGTGAAGAAAATAGTAACTGACTTGGCCGTTTTGGAGATTTCAGAAAATGGTGGCTTCATTCTAAGGGAGAGAGCTCCGGGAATTTCAGTAGAAGAAATCCAATCGAAAACAGCTGGGAAATTGATTATTCCAGCTGACGTTCCAGTGATGATTTTTGAATAAAATCCTGAAAAAGGAACTCAGGCAATGCTCGTGGAGTTAACCTGATTAATTTTGCAAAATCAATACATGATTCACTTAGAATCAAACTATAAAACATGAAGAAATCAGAGATCAAATTTCAAGTCGATTTAGATGAAAACAGCTTTCCAAAAACCATTAAGTGGGACGCATCGGATAAAGAAGGTGCAGGTTTGGAAGATACTAAAAGCATTAGTCTTAATGTTTGGGATAATCAAAATCATAGTACGCTACGAATTGACCTTTGGACAGAAGAAATGTCAGTGGTAGAAATGAAGAGGTTTTATATCGATATTCTGGGAGGAATGGCTCAGACTATTTTGAACAGCACCGCAGATGAATACATGTCCGAAGAGATCAAAGAGCTTTGTGATCGTCTCGTAAAACATGTCAATGAAGAAAATAGCAAAGGATAATATTAATTGAATTTTTAAAAACGCCCGGTATAAATCGGGCTTTTTTTATATAAAATCCTAAAACCATAAAATTTTTTAGTTTTCATTTTTTCTAACAAACAACAGCAAGTGATTTAAGATCGATAATAAAGAGGTGATTTCATTTTGAAATTCTTAGGAACATGCCTCAGTTTCCTTCGCAATCGTTTTTTCTCATTTTTTTTACCCTAATATATTTTGAAAATAAAATTATAATTGTTCGTTTTTTAGCCTATTTTTCGTCCATCAATAATGAAATAATCACCCTTATTTCATGGTCAGTTTAATAATAAACAGTAAGCCTATGAACAATTTTACAATTAAAATCAGGATGTCAGTATTGTTGCTGTCTATCTTGGTTTCCCTATCGTCAGGCAAAGTTCAAGCGCAGACAGTAATTTCGGGAACAGTCACAGATTCCGATACAAAGGAGACCTTAGTGGGAGTAAATATTTTGGTAAAAGGGAAAGTAGTAGGTACTATCTCTGACCTTTCAGGAAAATATTCCCTAAATGTAAATCAGGAACCTCCACTGACACTTGTCTTTTCCATGGTAGGCTATAATACCCAGGAAATAGAAATAACAAGTTCACAATCATCACTTGATGTTCAGCTAATAGAAACAGCGATACTTGGTCAGGAAGTTGTCGTTTCAGCATCCAGAGTTGAAGAGAGCGTTCTCCAGTCTCCGGTTTCAGTAGAAAAATTAGATATCATTGCCATTCGGGATGCTCCACAGGCAAGTTTCTACGACGCTATCAATAATATGAAAGGAGTGGAAATGAGTACGCAATCTCTCTTGTTTAAATCCTTTAACACCCGTGGATTCAATGCCAATGGCAATGTGAGGACAGTGCAACTGATTGACGGAATGGATAACCAAGCTCCAGGCCTGAATTTCTCTGTTGGTAATATTGTCGGAATATCCGAATTGGATTTAGAAAGTGTGGAATTGCTTCCTGGAGCTTCTTCAGCTCTCTACGGACCCAATGCTATTAACGGTATCTTGCTTATGAATTCGAAAAGTCCTTTTCTTTATCAAGGGCTTTCTGCAAGTGTAAAAACAGGAATCATGGATGAAAGCAATCGATCCAAAGCAGCTACCGGATTCTATAACTTTAGCGCGAGATATGCTAAAGCCATCAGTGACAAGTTTGCCTTTAAAATCAACTTTGAATATTTAACAGCTGATGATTGGCAGGCTAATGATTTTCGCGATCAATCTCTTTTGAACGGATCTACAATTGAGACAGGAAGCCCCCAAAATAATCCAGCCTATAACGGGGTTAATATCTATGGCGATGAAACAAATGTTAACATGCTATCTGTAGGTCAATCCATGGTAGCTGCAGGTGTTTTACCATCTTCTGCTTTAGCTGCGATCCCTAATTCTTCGGTTTCTAGAACAGGATATAGGGAAAGGGATATTGCCGATTATGGTACGAAATCAGTGAAATTCAATGCTGCACTTCATTATAGAATCAATGATAATATTGAAGCTGTTTTACAGGGAAACTTAGGTTTTGGAACTACTGTCTACACCGGAGCGGATAGATATTCTTTGAAAGATTTCACTATGGGTCAATACAAAGCTGAGTTGAGAGCTTCTAATTGGTATCTTCGAGCATATACTACTCAAGAGCGTTCCGGTGACGCATTTGCAGTAGGAACAGCAGCACAGGGAATTAACGAGGCTTGGAAAGCTAGCACTCAGTGGTTCCCAGAATATGTGGGAGCATACGCACAGGCAGTTGGAGCCGGCCTCCCTGCCGATCAGGCACATCAGGCAGCAAGAGCTTTTGCAGATCAAGGTAGATACATGCCAGGAACAGCGGAATTCCAAAATGCTTTGAATGCGGTAACTTCAAGACCTATTCCAGGTGATCAAAATGGAGTCGGAGCCAAATTTGTTGACAGTAGTAATTTGTATCACTTTGAAGGATCATACAATTTCTCGGAGTACATTAATTTCGCAGAGTTTGTTGTAGGAGCTAACTATAGAATTTATGACTTGAATTCAAACGGTACTATTTTCGCTTTGGATGAAAATGGTGATGAGTTCAATATCAATGAATACGGAGGATATATTCAGGGGTCCAAGAAGTTATTTGATGATAGATTTAAATTAACCGCATCAGCCCGATATGATAAAAATGAAAACTTTGAAGGGCAGTGGTCTCCAAGAGTTTCAGGAGTTTTTACAAAAGGAAATCACAATTTTAGAGCTTCTTATCAGACGGGATTCCGTATTCCTACTAACCAAGATCAATACATTGATCTGAATACTCCACAGGCTCGCCTGATCGGTGGCTTACCATTCTTTGCCGGCCGCTATAATCTGAATGCAAATTCTGGCTATACTCTTGCAAATGTTACTAGCTACGGTGGAGCTGTATTAGCTGATACTCAACCCAATTCTCCTGTTTACCAGCAAAGTATTCAGCAAGCTACAGATATAGCCATTCAACGAGCGACTGAATTTATAACTCAACAAGTGCAAGCGGGCAATATACCTCCAAGTGAAGCTCCTGCTGCTATTGCAGCTCTAGTTCCTACATTAGTACCAGGAATAGCAGCTCAACTTGTTCCCGTAAATGCAGCTGCAGCAAATATTGACCAATTGCAACCCTACGAAACCAAAGAATTCAAACCTGAACGGGTAAAATCATTTGAAGTGGGTTACAAAGGAATTTGGGGCAGTAAATTATTGGTGGATGCTTATGCCTATTTTAATAGATTTGAAAACTTCAATGGCAGCCAAGTATTGATTCAGGATGCTTCAGACTCTGGCTTAGTAGGGCCTAATCCATTAACTGGATTAAATCTTATTGGTGTAGGCCCGGGTGGAAGAAATGTATATTCCATGCCTGTAAACAGAACAGAAATCATCAAATCATGGGGATGGGCAGCCAGCTTGGATTACAAACTTTCAAAAGGATATACCATTGGGGGTAACGTATCTTATAACACACTTTCAAATTTGGACGAATTAGCTGAGACCGGTTTTCAGCCTAGTTTTAACACTCCGGAATATCGATATGTGTTGAACTTTGCAAATAGAGAAGTGGTAGAAAACCTAGGCTTTGCTTTAGCTTATAGATGGCAAGGCGAATTTGCTTGGCAATCATCATTTGTTAATCCAGCGGTATCCACACGGCAATTATCAGTTATTCCTGCTTATGGGACATTTGACGCACAAGTGAGCTATAAAATCAAAAGCATCAAGTCAATCTTAAAAGTTGGTGGCTCAAACCTTTTCAGCAAAGGATATACCCAGGCCTGGGGAAATCCCACTATCGGAACCATGTATTTTATTAGCTTGACATTTGATGAATTCTTGAATTAACAATTAACATATCCCAATTTACCGAAGAGCTATCCTTGATTTTTTGGATGGCTCTTTTTGTTTTCCCCTATGGAAAAACTTTCTATTCTTGATTTCGGATTACATAAATAGAAGTAATTATCGTAATGCGGCGATAATCATCAGCTATCTAGCTGACATTCAGGTACGAGAAACAACCTTCGGTGCTCTGCCAAAATTGAAATAGTTGTAATAGCATCCGGAGCAGCAAGACTTATGTACTTCATTTCAATTTGAATTAAAATAAAGGGATCACCACATAAGTGATGATCCCGATAATTATTAAACTGAGTAACAGCTTACTTATTCCCACTCCTTAGTCATCGTCTCCAAGAAACTTAGTAGATCTCTAATTTCCCTTTTGGTCAATAGCGCCTTCATATCCGGCATACTTGACGGGGAATTCTTTCTTTCAGCAATACTGCTATTCATAATCAAAGTATCTGGCTTAGCTCCTACTTTTACAACCAGACCCTCTGCTTTTTCCTCCATCAGCGTGCCATTTACGGATGAACCATCTTTTAGCTCTAATTGAACAAAGCCAAAGCCAGGAGCAATCCGTTTACTTGGATCTATCATTGCCTCAAGAAGCTCAGTTTTGGTCGCTCTATTAGCTACTCCGTTCAAATGCGGACCAGCCACTCCGCCCATATCATCATATCCATGACAACGGATGCATTGAGCAGTTTGATTCTGGAAAAAAATATTTCTTCCTACTCTCACGCTACCTCCTTCAAGTGCTCCACTGTATAAAGCAACTAAATCACCCTGGGTTCGCTCCTCTTGGATTTTGTCATATCTGGTTCTCAGTTCTTCGGATTTGGTTTCATCTATCGCTTCTTCCAATTCAATCAAAACTTCATTAGGTAATCTATCTTTTGACAAGTCTTCTAAAAGCGTGTTCCAAAGGGGTAATTCTGCTGAATTATCGAGATTTCCTAAACTAATCAGTGCGGCTTGTTTTTCGGCCGTTGTTCTGTTTTGTATCACGTCCTGAAGTAAACTTACCATTAACTCCTGCGAAATATCTGTTTTGGTCAAAAGGTCCAAGCCGACTACTCTCACAGCCCTTGATTTATCCTTCATCGCAATTTCTATTGGCTCGGAGATACTGCCAGGATTTGTTTCGGACAAGGCCAGAATCGCGGCTACACGTACATTTTCTGATTGATCGTTTTTCAAAAGAGCAACCAGCTTCTCTTCGGCATCTGCAATTTTCAACTTCCCAATTGCTTTTACTCCCGCCACACGCACTTCTTCACTTTTATCTGCCAATGAAGATATCAATGTAGATTCCACTGACTTTTGAATCGGAGCTAATTCTCTTTCTACCTTACCTCTATTTCTACCATCTACACGGTCAAGTACAGAGGGTTTGGCCCAAGTGCCCAAAGTAGCAATGGCCTCTGCTTTCATCGCAGAATTAATGCCTGGCTTAGCAATGTAGGACTTTAGATTATCCATAGATTTCTGAGTACCTACTCTCAAATTTGCACCAATGGCTCTTCTGATTAATGGCTCATTTTCAAAACTTGTGGTAACCAAAAGATCTCCTAAAGCCGGAAGTGCTCCTTCAATGGAGAAATCATCATTGATTGCTCGTGCAGCTTCTGTAACGATATATTCATCTTGATCAGCCAAAAATGCAGTGATACCAGGATCAGCCATTCTTCTCAATGCCAATACAGCTCCAAGACGAACTGCGTTGGAAGAATGCGATGCCAGAGCAATTATTGGCTCTTTCTTATTGATTCTAGCCAAGGCTAAGCTTGCGGCATGACGCAAAAAGGCATCTTCGTCATTGTTTGCTTCCAACACCCCTATCAACCCGTTGATCGCTGGCTCGTAAGCAATTCTACCCAAAGCTTCTGAAGCGAAGAATCTAACCCTGATCTCACTGTCACTTAATAAAGGCAAAAGTGCGTCGCCTGCTTTAGCATATTTTATATCACCAAGCCATTTGGCAGCTTGTGCTCGTACCTCAGAATCCTGGTCTTTTAACAATGGAATCAGCGCATCCGCATAATCCATTTTCTCAATCCTAGCCAGTTGACTTATACCCACAATTCCGTGTATTCTCGCTAATTGATTTGTCTTCTGTGCTATAGCTGTCTTGAAAATAGCCATTCCTTTATCTCCTCTTTTAGCCAATTCAAACTGGGCTTTCCTTCTGATTCTCATGTCCTCATCGCTAAGGTACCCACTAAGTGCTTCGTCAGTTAGTGTTTTGAAATCAGTTTTCATCACCTGAGCGGTGATCTTCCTAGCTTCCCAATTTGCACCTGCTTCATCCTCAATCTTCCAAACGCGACCATAGTTTTTGGTATTCCAGCCTTCAATCCAATCCGCAAAATAAAGTGAACCGTCAGGACCAAAATCCAATCCTGTCGCCAAAACTCCAGACATGATATTCTCTGTTTGGGACATTTTGAATGATGCTCCATCTTGCTCCAACTTAAAAGCATGAATCCCTGATCTAGTTGGGTTACCCACAAAAGAAGCTACGAAAAAAGTGTTTTTCCACTTATCAGCCAGAGCAGTTCCTGGATTGTAAACCATTCCTGTAGGTCCATTGATGTAATTTTGTATTGGTGGGGTAATGTAGGCTGCCTGTCCCTCATGTCTTGGGATGTAAAGTTTTTCGTCCATCCAGACTTTATAAGTATTGTTATCCGGATCACGATACTTCCCAAATTGCCAGTTCGTTCTCCAGCCAGTATCTGAACCATTCACCAAATAAACAAGCCTTTCACTTTCTCCAGCATGATCTCCATCATTGTCCACAGAGATTAGATTATTGTATTCATCGAAAGCAAATTCATGCGTATTTCTCACCCCCATTGCAAATATTTCAAAATCACTACCATCAGGATTTGCTCTGGCAACTACTCCTCTGTTAGGATATTTCCATTCTGTACCGTCTGGACCTACTCCGTTGAAACCTATATCCCCTATTCCCCAGTAAATTCTTCCATCGGGTCCTTGTTTTAAACCGGACATGCCATGCCCGCCAAAGCCAATATGCACTCCATATCCATGAGAAATGGATTCTTTCTCATCCATGATACCGTCGCCATTCTTATCGGTAAGTCTCCATATGTCTGGACCCACTCCTACAAATAAGTTATCATCAAGCTTCAACAAAGCTCCGGCTACATCGGTAGTGACATCGTTAAAGTCCTGAACCATCATCTGGGAATAATCGGCCAGACCATCTCCATCTCGGTCTTCCAATCGGTATAGTTCTTCCCGCTCTACAGTCATATCCCTCCAATCATGCGATCCGTCCCCATTGACATCACCAAGCCAGGTATTCTTGTCCGACATCTCAGGAGAAAGTGTCTTTTGGAGAAAAGCTCTTTTCTCTTCGATTGTTTGAAGACTAATGGACTCTATCTCCCATTCTTGATGACCTCTAATGTCAAATTCGGAATTTTTCTGTCGATTGGTTCTTGTATAATACAAACTGCCGTCGTCAGTCACCTGAATAGAAATCGGGTCATATACAAGTGAGTCTGCTGCCCAAAGGGAAAGTTTAAGACCAGGACTTAGTGTCGCATTTATTCCGCCTTCTGCAGCTTGTACCATAGGAGTAATCTCCTCCTTGGTCAACGTGCGCTCTCTGAGATCTACAGGCTCACTTTTACTACAGGAAATCAATAAAGGAATTGCTGAAGCCAAAATTATTTTGGCGTAGTGTTGCTTAATTTTGGGTTGAGGCATAGGTTAGTTTTATTATTGCAATCTTGAAATTAACAAAATTAAAAATTGCTTTTATGCCACTAATCAAAAAGGCTGTAAAAACAAAAAACCCGATCACAGATCGGGCTTTTGTTCACTTTAACCACTAACAACCATAAAACAAAAATTTCTTAAGACAAAGCGGGGATTGAGCTTTAACGTCTTGGTAGTCGGTACGGGAATCGAACCCGTGTTTCATCCGTGAAAGGGACGTGTCCTAACCCCTAGACGAACCGACCATAATCAATAAAAATTCACAACTTCCTGAAATTCAGGCGACAATGTAGTCGGTACGGGAATCGAACCCGTGTTTCATCCGTGAAAGGGACGTGTCCTAACCCCTAGACGAACCGACCATTAAAACCCCAGAAAACGTGCTTTTCTGAATGGTTGTGCAAATATAGAGGGTTAAGTTTTTAAAACCAATCTGACTTCGAAAATTTCTTCTGATTTAAGTTAAAAAGCTGAGTCCAAAGGAATAAAATTTTCTTGGAAAGGTTTGTTGTCAATTTTCCTATTTTTGATTTCGAATTTGAAGACTATACATGGAATCAACCAAAGATATTAGGATAGCAATAAACGGCTTTGGACGAATAGGAAGATACACTGCCAAATTGATCTTGGAAAATAAAGGGTTAAAGCTGGTGGCCATTAATGACTTGGCTGATCAGTCAGCGATAGCCCACCTATTGAAATACGATTCCATCCACGGGAAATCTGAAAGTAAAATAGAACTTCAGGATTCAATTTTGATGGTAAACAACCAGGAAATTCAACTCTTTGGAAAATCAGATCCAGAAAAATTACCATGGGAGACTTTGGATATTGATTTAGTGATCGAGTGTACGGGAAGATTTACTGATCGGACTGGAGCAGAAAAGCATCTCACAGCTGGCGCGAAAAAAGTTATTATATCTGCACCTTCACTTGACCCAACTATTAAAATGGTGGTGTTGGGAGTCAATGATTCTATTTTAACTGGGGAAGAAAGAATAGTTTCAAATGCTTCCTGTACCACCAACTGCCTAGCTCCTATGGTGAAAGTGTTGAATGATAATTTCGGCATAGTAAAAGGCTTCGCTTCAACTGTGCATTCCTACACCAATGATCAAAACCTCCATGATGCGCCGCACCGTGACCTTCGAAGAGCTCGAGCAGCCGCGTATTCTATTATTCCTACGACCACCAATGCCGGAAAAGCATTGGATTTAGTATTACCGGAATTAGCTGGAAAGATTGAAGCCTCTGCAATGAGAGTGCCCGTACCTGACGGATCATTGACAGATATGATCGTTGAGCTGGATCAGGATGTCACAGCAGAGCTAATTAATGAAGCATTTAGGGATGCTTCTGAAGGTTATTTAAAGGGTTTTCTGGAAGTGGAAGATTCCCCTATCGTGTCCATAGATATTATTGGCAATACGCATTCTTGTATCATAGATTCTGCCTTAACTTCTGCCAAAGGAAATATGATCAAATTGGTAGGGTGGTATGATAACGAAGCGGGCTATGCCAACCGTTTGGTAGACCTAGCCCGCTTCATTTCCAGAAATTGATTACATCAAGCCTTTACTCGATTGAGCGATAGCAGTTTTACGATAAAGTTTGGAAGGTTTTTGGTATTGTCTCTTTTATGTAAGTTCAAATACCAGCCTAATTTCTCCATTATAGGGACTTTGAATGTTTCAACCATTTCTATCCATGTACCATCAGGATCTTCTAAGTAGGAGAATCTCCCTGCTGCTTTCCCCATGTCAAATTCGTTTCCGCTATCTACAGTGAGGTTTATGCCATCTTTCGCAAGTTTTTCTTTGATGGCTTCCATACCATTTACATCAAAACAAACATGGATAAATCCTAAATCACCCCAGTTTCTATTTTCAAATACTTTATTTCTTGGCTGACTTTTAGTTTCTATAAGTTCTATCTGAGTCTGACAAAACAACTTGCCAAAAGCGCCAGTCATTACAGATGAGCCCTGAAGAATTGCTCTTCTGTATTCTGAGTTTCCTTCTCCTACCTGAGAAAAGTCTTCCCAAACACCGGTTTTATCAAAAAGAATTTTGTTTTGCATCAAATGCTTTTGGTAGGTAGGCAAAGCCGCATCCACAGAAGACACTCCAATCACTACACCCAAGACTCCACCGGTGAGGTCTTTGCTTTTATTAAACCAAGAATCATTTTCTATCACTTCGAAAATATTCCCGTAAGGATCTTTTATATAAAAATGCCATATCCCTAAAGGATTTTTCACAGGCTCACCCAGCATAGTTGCACCTACACTTTTCACATGATCGTAGGTTTTCTGAATATCATGGCAACGCATTTTCACAGCCAAAATCCCTAAATCTTTCCAACTTAATTCCTGCTCAGATGCGAGAGGTTCTTTGGAAGTATACTGCCAAATCTCAAAACCACCACCACCTTGCATATTCAACGCGAGGATAGCATGTCTGCTTTCCACTTTCCCTGAAGTATAACAAGTCATTAATTTAGCCTCAGCACTATCCTGAAAGATAGGCACATCCATCTTAAATGCCTTTCTATACCAAGCCCACGCCTGGTTTGCATCTTTTACTCCAATACCTACTTGCTGGATGCCATTAATTGTCGCTTGATTCATTCAACTACTGTTATTCTGCTATATGTTTACTTTAAAAGATTTAAATATAGACTTTTGATTGAAGCTGGTTTAACTTTTAACAAAAAAAGACAAAAAGCTACCGAATTAGCCAACTGAACTTTCAACCAGCTGTTTTCGCGATACTTTCGATCAGAAACCAAAATGTTTTGCTGAACGACATGAAAATCAGTTTTTTGACGGATTCTTCTTACTAAATCAAAGTCCTCCATAACCACATAAGATTCGTCAAATTCTCCCAGAGAGAAAAATTGATTTTTGTCAATAAATAAACTTTGGTCTCCCCCGCCGGCAAATACTCCATTGAATCTAGTAAACCAGGAATTAATTTTCAGCATACTTTTATCCGAATCAAACCTATATCTAAAGCATCCGGGAGACTTTCCTGCTTGATGGCAATTCCTTATAATCTGAGCAAAATTGGATACAGGTCGTGTGTCTGCATGAATGAAATAAAGAATATCACCGTTAGCTGATCTAGCGCCAAGATTTAGTTGAGATGCTCTATTGGTAATGGACGAATGTATCAGTAAAGCCCCAAATGAAGATGCTATAGCTTTGGAATCATCCTCAGATCCTCCATCAACCACAATAACCTCCGAAAAATTTTCATCACTATTTTTAAGAAGATAAGGAATCAGTTCCTTCAAATTCTCAGCCTCATTCAGGCATGGAATTATTACAGAAATTTTGACTGGCTTAATCAATCCTTCGCTTGATCGAATAGTTTTTGATATTGTTTTCAAGTACCACTTTTTGCAAAACTCCGCCTTCATAGTAGAAGCGATTCATACTGCCGTTTACTTCGATCTCGTATACACCCTTTTCGATTTCACGTACAGTGGTTGGCATACCGAAATTTTCGGAAATTATAATGTCTCCGGCCTTTGGCTCGTGGAAATACAGTCTTGCAGTGCTTCCCTTAATCACTTGGTTAATGGGTTCTTCATTATGAAATTTGTAAGAATTGGCATCCACATCATAATGATCCTTATTCCATACAACAGTGGTTACGAAGTTTCCTCTATTAGAATCTGAATTCGTGTTCGCTTTCATCAATTGCCCTTTTTCATAGTGTGCTTTCTGTAAAAATTCAACATGGATTTTCCCGAAAAACCAAAATTCTACATTACTATGTAGTTGATAATCTTCCCCATTTGAAGCAGTGGTTTTGTCAGCTTTCATGCTGCCTATGGTAAATCCGGCAAGTACAATATCATAATTGTTCGTTTGGGTTTGACTAAAGCATTCCAGACCAAATCCAACGAATAGGAAAAAAATAAGTAAAACTAAACTAGACGGCTTACAAGCTTTTTGCAACATAGGGCATAATCAGTTTTTAAAACGGGAGCAAATTCCGGTGTATGAATTGAGAAGTAAGATCGGAGGATTACACTTAATTCCCCAATTATTGTAGAAACATTAAGATTAAAGTTTATGCTTAAACTTGTTCCAATCCTCTTCAAAATCAACATCGGAAAGCACGGGAAGGAGTGCAAAAGAAATCTCATCTTGAGTCAGATACTCCTTGGTTAAAGCTAAAACTTGATCCGTGCTCCATGGTATACCTTTGAACAATTTGGGAATAAATGAGCGCATTCCAAGCAGATAATAGCCTCCGTCTTGTGCTGGACCAATCACCACTTCATTTGTCATTAGTAATTCAAATGCTTCCGATATCAATTCTGAGGTAATCTCTGCACAATCCGTTCCTATTATCACTAATCTTTCATACCCCTCATCAAATAACATTTGAAAAGCGTTTCTCATCTTATCACCCAAATCTGATCCCGACTGAAGTTCGAATCTATAATCTTTCAAATATTTAGATTCATTTTGCTCGAGATGATTGGAAAAGAAAAGTATCTTTTGAGCGCTGCTTTGAGCAACTACATCATGAGTATATTGAATCAAAAGATGATAGGCCTCTAATGCAGCATGATCACCAATAGTGGCTGCAAGTCTAGTTTTCACTTGACCTAAAGCTGCGTTTTTTTGAAAAATCAATATTCCTTCTTTCATCTTGTAGTAACTGGTTTTTTAGAATTATCTGTATAACTCTTTGGAAAAATCCAGGATATTAAGCCTCACTAATGCACTGATTCAATCAAACCATTTTTTTAAACCCAAACCTTTCAGAATATGGTTTCTCCCCTTATCCTGCTTTGCAATAATGTATAAATACTACCAGATCCTGGGAAGTTTTTACATGAGTTGACATTTATATTTACGAAGTAAATGCATAAGTCGGACTTATAAATTCTTTTTTTAAATGGGTTGAAGATGGTTAAATATTTCACAAAGATTTTGAAAAGACGAACTGAAAAAATGACTGAGCGTTATAATCATGTATTGAAAAATAACTTTTAAACAATAAACAAAATGGCATTACGACTAGGCGACACGGCCCCAAATTTTACGGCCGACACCACAGAAGGAAAAATTGATTTTTACGAGTATTTGGGAGATGGATGGGGAATTCTGTTCTCTCATCCTGCCGATTATACTCCAGTATGTACCACAGAACTTGGTGCAGTTGCAAAACTGAAGGAAGAATTCGCAAAGCGAAATACTAAAGTAATGGCGCTAAGCGTAGATGGACTGGAAAATCATAAAGGCTGGATCTCAGATATCAATGAAACTCAAGGCACTGAAGTCAACTTTCCAATTATTGCTGACCATGACCGTAAGATCGCTGATCTTTATGATATGATCCACCCAAATTCCAACGAGAATTTTACAGTGAGATCTGTTTTTGTGATCGGTTCTGATAAGAAAATCAAATTGATGATTACTTATCCAGCAAGTACTGGAAGGAATTTTGAGGAATTGCTCAGAGTAATAGATTCCTTGCAGTTGACCGCAAATTATTCGGTGGCTACTCCAGCCAACTGGAAACAAGGAGAAGATGTAGTAGTATCATCTGGTATTAAGACAGAGGATATTCCTGCTAAATTCCCAAAAGGACACAAGGTGATCAAGCCTTATTTGAGAACTACTCCTCAGCCAGATTTATAATCTACTGATATTCAATATAAAAAGGCTTCCATTCGGAAGCCTTTTTTCATTATCTATTGAGCAAAAAATCACGATTCTATCAATATAAAATTAGCTTTTGCAGCACCTTCTCTGACAGATTTGGCGTGCTGATATCCATCGGAGTTATACCAAGCTTCCGCTTTTTCTTTGGTAGGAAACTCTAACATTACTAGGCGTTCATGATTCCACTCCCCTTCCAATACTTTCACCGGATTTCCTCTCAAAACAAACTTTCCTTCAAAAGGCAAAATTGTCGCTGGAGTCAATTTCTTATATGAATTATATTTCTCAGAATCTGTAATATCAATTTCCACTATAACAAATGCAGGCATAAAATCGGGTTTTGGTTATTAATCAACTTTCGCAAATATCAGAATCATTCAAATCCCACACCAGCAGCAAATCGGGTTTTAGCATAGGAAATTTTACGTTTGGAAAGTAATTCATTCAGCGTAACCTTGGAATTAAATACAGAAACTTCCCTGGTGTTAACCAAAAACAAACTGCTCTCTCCAATCTCAAACCTTCTTACTTCTCCCTGTAGAAGCATTTCCAAAGCGGCGACATTTGCAGAATATGTATTGATCTGAGAATTTACTGCAATCCAGGAATTGATCTCATTTTCCAGCTTTGTCCTTAGCTGAAGCTCCTTCAGTTTTCTGGAATTTTCCTTGAGGTCAATTTTAGCTTCAGCCAGTCGCATTCCTCCCCTAGCCTTTCTCCACATCAGGGGAGTGTAGATGGAGAGTCCCCATTTATAGTTGTTTTCGAAAAATCCTGCTTGATCTAACTGGTTAAATTCTTCCGAAAGAAAATTGTATTTCAACTTCACTACAGGAATAATTGATTGGGCTTTTAATCTTCTATCCACATCCAGGCTAGCTATTTCATAATCTGCCAGCATAAGTTGGGGATGATTTGCTACCAAAACCCGCAATTCTTCCTGATTTATGAATAATGGCTCATCTGAATAAAGCCTTTCAGGAATAGTTTGTAAATCCAATGCTATTGGATTACCTGATTCATCCCAAAGGAAATTATTTAATTCCTGAGTTCTGGTGAAGAGTTCATTTTCAGCTTTCTGAAGATTGTATACTCTGCTTAGCAATTGTGTAGCTGCCTCTACAGTATCTATTGCTGGAAAATCTCCCTGTTCATAACTGATTTTAACAGCTTGAAATCTTGTTTCAGCAAGCTCGACTCCTTCTTCCTGTAACGCTTTATTGGCATAGGCAAGAGACCAATTCCAATAAGCATCAGAAGCTTGCAGGTATAATTCATTCAACAAGCTTTTCCGTTCTGATTCCGTGGATTGTTGATAGATCTGAGCCTTTCTCAAACCTGCTCTTCTATCATCCAGGATTAATCCCTGCCCAAGATTAACTGATGCTCCTGCTGAAAACAATCCTCCTGAAGGAACGGAATTTTCAGGATTCAGATATTGACCTGTATTCTGCTCAAATACACCATTCAATTCTACTCCTGCCCACGTGGGAATCGATATACCGGCCTCCCGCTTATCGTAATAGGTATATTCATCATAGCTTTTCTTGTCGAGATTTCCATACAGAAGAGGATCAAATTCACCTCTTGCAGTGCGCACTTCCATGTCGCCCATAGTCAGCATAATTTCAGCTTGGGCGGAAAGTGGATGGTATGATTTCACCCAAACCAGAAATGTGTCAAATGTTAAAGTATCATTAATCTGAGCATGAAGATTAATGGTACCGATTAAGAGAAAGAAAGTGATTAGTAGTTTCTTCATTTCTTAACTTCTTCTAATTGGTCCTTTTGCTTTCGGGTGTAATAGTCCGCTGGGAATCCATTCAGTTGACGCCATATCTCGTACCACACAGGTACATCGTTAAGAAGCGCAATACCATCTGCTCCTGATCCTACACGCAATACTTCCGGCCAAGCTTCCTCTTCAGTATCCTCTGCTACCAATACTCTGTATTGATTGGTTGTACCAGCAAACTTATCGATTGCCACGATCACTCCTCCGAATGTACCGTTGGACAGTTTCGGCCAACCTGAAAAGACGATTGCTGGCCATCCGTCGAAAATGAAGCGTACCTTTTTCCCTACGGCCATTAAAGGTAAATCCACCGGAGACACATACATCTCCACGGCTTTCTCTCCGTTGGAAGGAACAATATTCACGATCTGATCACCTTCTTTAATAGTCTCTCCCAAACCTACCTGGATAGCCTCGGCAATGTAGCCATCCTGTGGTGCCAATATGTGTCTAAATCCTCTTCTTGCTTCATAATTTGAATACTGATTTTCAAGTTTTGAAGCAGAACCTTCCGCATCATATTGACTGGATTGCGCCGTATACATATCCGATTCTGCCTTGGCCAATTTATCCTTGAAATCATTGTCAATAGCATCCAGCTCCAGCTGTGCAGAAATGAAGGAATTCCTACTGCTTAATAAACTGTTTTCAGCTGCTATTACGCTTGCCTGTACTTCTTGAAACTTCAATCGTCTGGTCTCCAGATCTGTCAGAGATCGCAGACCTTCCTCATACAGTTTCTCCGCTCTTCCAAGCTGCTTAAGACCAATTTCATAATTCACTTTAGCTTGCTCATATCGAATACTGTCAGACTCTACCATCAAATCGGCCATTTCAAGTTTATTTCTGCCTTGCTCTTTTCTCAAAATGTTATTTCTTTTCAAGGCTGCTATCTGGCTATCCAAAGCCTTTACTTTTTCCTTGTAAGAAAGTGCGGAGAGATTTTTGGCATTTACTTGCAGCTGTGTTCTTGGTAGTAGTAAGGAGTCAAAATATTCGTCTTTCACTTCAGAGATACTCACAATTGTATCTCCCTTTGTTACGAAAGCCCCTTCATTCACATACCATTTCTCAATTCTTCCGGCAATTACAGAGTGTATAGTCTGAGCCCGGTGCTCAGGTTGTAGCATGGTCACATATCCTTTCGAACGGATGTATTGAGTCCATGGAAGAAATAACATGAGAAAGACCACACAGCAAGACACAAAAAGGATTCTTACTCTTCTCTTTTTTTCCTCACTTGCTGCTGTCATTTTAAGACTTTCTGAATGCTCAAAAGGCCTCCTATCTTTGATTTTGTTTTCAGAGATGTTTAACATGATCTTACGAGTTTAGGTCCAAAAAATGCTTATATCCTGATTGATTTCCTAAGTAAACGATATGGCCTTCATCCATCACTATAACCTGGTCGGCTTGGCTAATAACCTCCTGATCCTGTGTTACCATTACCAGGGTCCAATTTCCCTCAAATAAATACTTCATCACTCTAGCCTTCACCTCTTTGTCGATATGATCTAGCGCATTTTCCAATATGAGTGCCTTAGGCTCCCCTACGAGAGCTCTGGCCAACATAATTGACTGAGCCAACTTTCTGGACAATCCTCTTCCTTCAGGGAGAAGTATGGTCTCCATATCATCTGGGAGATGATAGATGAATTCTTTTAAACCAACCAATTCGATTATATGCTGAACTTGCTTTTCATCAACATTGCGTCCCAATAAGATATTTTCTGAAATACTTCCATGAAAAATCTGCTGCAATTCCATGCAGTCACCGACGACAGTTCTGTATTTATCCAGATTTATCATCTCCAGGCTAAGGTCATTTACCTTAATCTTTCCTTGATAGTTCTCATATAGCCCGGACAAAAGCGCTAGCATGGCACTTTTACCACTTCCACTTTTGCCAGTTATTACTGCTTTTGAGCCAGGTTCTATGGTCAGACTGACTCCTTTTAAAATGGGAATGGTAACATCTCTGGGATGGAAAATAACATTTTCCATAGCAAGTTTGATCCCTGCATTCTGTGCGGTAACATCCTTTTCGGATTCGTTGATTCCCTCCAGTTCCATATCCATGATGTGCCCAAGTTTCTCAGATGCTACGAGCGTATCATACACTGTTTCAAGAGAAATGATCAACTTTTCTACTGCATTGACCACCATAACAATGATTACCTCCGCAGCCACGAATTGACCAATACTGATTTGCTCGTTAATCAAAAGTAAACTACCCGCTATCAAGAGGCTGCTCACTATCAAAACCTTGAACCCTATGAGAACTTTGTACTGGAATACTAATACAGAAAAGTGATGTGTTCTGAATTCCACGTAGCTCTTCAGGAGTTTATCCACGCGCAGAATTGGCAATTTAGAATTGCCGCCAACTAGTTTAAATGTATTGAGAGTTCTTCCGATTTCCTCTAGCCAATAAGCTGTCTCGTATTTATAGGTCGACTCTTTCATTGCCGTAGCCATACCCTTTGGACTGGTGAAATAGAATATGGTCAATAAAATAAGTACCAGAACTATCCCGAACAATATGAAGGTTGCATGGTAAAATGATAACAATATCAGTCCAAAAACTACCTGAATCAGCGCTGTGGAATATTCTACTAAAATTTTTGAAACCCCCTTTTGAAGATTCACGGTATCAAAAAAACGGTTGACTACCTCCGGCGCATATTTTCCATGAAACAGTTCCGACTTGATTTTCGGAAGTCGGTAGGCCAAAGAAAGTCCGGATTTGGCGAAGATTCTCTGCTGTAGTTTCTCTGTGATCTGTAACTGAGAAATCTGGAGAAAACCACCAAATGCTATACCTGCAGCTACAATGAGTACAAGGACAACCCATGATGTTGTAATTCTTCCACCGAGCACAAAATTCAAAATTGCCTGAATGCCCAAGGGCAGCGATAGTGCCACAAGACCATTCAATATGGCGTAAAAATAGATGGAATAGACTTGGTCTTTTTCCTCTTTTAACAGGCCAAAAAACCGCTTTAGAGGTGTAATTGTCTTTATATCATTCATTGGTAATAGCCTTTACAATTAAATCTTCGAAAAAGACCAGACGATTTTCTGAGTCTAAAGATTGCTCAGTCATTCCTGGTAAATGCTTGGCGTTAAAAGCATGGAGTAAACTCGACTCCATCACTGTGTAGGCCAAGGTTTTAGGATAAGGGTAAGATGGGTTTATTTCAAAAATTAGTTCGGAAATCCGCTCACCAAAATTATATACCTGAGCGAAAATTCCACTTTCATGTTCTATATCTACAGTCTTGGTCAAATATCCTTTAAGTGATTCATTAACAACAATATTTCTTAGATCTGCAGGGTTGATATGAATATTTTTAGTAAAAACAGGGCCATTCACAAGTAGTTTCATCGCTATGGAAAGGCGTTCATTACTACTTTCAAGGTTTGCCGTAGCGTATACGTAATTTACTTCCATCCACGCCCAATACCAGGCAGTAAGATAGAGCAGCAGCATATGCTTATTTTCGAAATAACGATAAACTGCAGCTTCTGTTACCCCTATGTCCATAGCAAGTTTCTTAAAAGTAAAGTGCTCCATACCCAAACTTTGGATTAGGATGGCGCCCTTTTGGACGATAGAACTGCCCAAATCTGAACTGAATGGTTCCTTCAAATAGAGATTATCGTGCACCTCCATCTTCATATTGCTCAATAGATTATCCATAGAAAAGCTTTGTGATCTTCCTAGAAACGCCAAAAAAAGAAAAAAGTTAAGAAAACTATCGAATAGTTAGTATTACTAACAAATTCACGAATACTAAAGATTTGGTATTATGAAAATGTTCACAAATTATATTTTGCGTCTATACAGATATGCCCATCCTATCAGGTACTGGATGAATAATCAACAGTCTAACCCATCCCGTCCAAGGCGGCAAACATATACTTTCATCTATACAAGAATCTACTTGGACGAAATAAATATGCACCGGAAGGAAGGCAATAAGCATCGCGATAATTCCCCACGCTGAATAAACTCTGCTCACTCGAAAATGTAAGCCCAATCCCAAAACTATTTCAGCTATTCCAGCTAAAATATTCATTAATTCATGGGCTGGAATATATGGAGGTATAATTTTCAGGTAATTATCCGGTCGAAGGAAATGGTTTAATCCAGCCAACATATATAATGTGGCCATCAGATGTAAGGAAACTTTATAAAGTTTATTCATGTCCTTTAAGCTATCGAATTTTAAACTGTTAGGAAAAGTAACTAAATAAGATTTTTGGGCTTCCATAAAATCAGGTATCTTAATTTCATATGAAGAGCAAATCCGTTTTTTTTCAATTCAATATCCGCACTTGGGTATTTTGGCCACCGTTTATACTCTTAATAGTTGCAGTAGTGACCAGCATTTTTTTTCCGGAATCATTTATTGAGTCAATCAGAAATATCCAACAAAGTATACTTAGAAATTTTTCCATTGGCTTTAGTTGGGTTTCTTTTGCGATGACCTTATTGGTGATTACCGCCTTTTTTTCCCCTCTTGGAAATTATAAGATTGGTGGACCTTCATCCGTACCAAGGCTGAATAGAATAAGCTGGTTCGCTATCGTATTATGCACAACCATTGCCGTGGGAATCTTGTTTTGGGGAAGTGCAGAACCTCTGTCCCACTTCCTCTTCCCTCCAGATTTTAAAGGTTTTGAACCAAATTCAGAGAAAGCTAAATCATTTGCTTTAGGTGCTTTATATTTTCACTGGGGATTTACACCTTATGCCATTTATGCTTTACCAGCGTTAGTTTTTGCCCTGATGTATTATTCAGGTAAGAATAGATTCAGTCTTGGCATCATGCTGAGCCCCGTGATTGGTAATTCACCACACAGGTTTTGGGAGACTGGATTGGACATGTTGAGCTTATTTGCATTAGTCACGGGAATGGCCGCTGCCCTTGGTGCAGGTATTCTAAGCCTTTCTGGAGGATTTCTGGCTTTTTTTCCTGATTTCAATCCAACTTTTCTTACTGCTCTGGTCACATTGGGAATTCTGATCACATTCATTATTTCGGCATCTACAGGTATAGAGAAAGGTATAAAAAACCTGTCCCTATTCAACTTGAGCTTCTTTTTTCTGATTGCGATTCTCTTTGTGATCTTCGGCGATAAGTCGAAAATAGGAAATTCTGTTTTTACAGGATTCAGAGAATACTTTTCAAATTTCACTGATCTAAGCTTGCAGCTAAGCGGAGCAGGTAATAGTTGGACGTACGATTGGTCCACATTCAATTTTGCTATGTGGATGGCTTGGGCTCCGATGACAGCCCTGTTTCTAGGGAAAATAGCCATAGGAAGAACAGTCCGGGAATTCCTATTGGTTAACTGGTTTCTTCCTGCACTTTTTTGTCTGATCTGGATGGGAATCTTTGGGGGAACTACTCTCGACTTTGCATCTGCCGATTCTCAGGTTTACAAGAACCTCTTTGAAAATTCCGGTCCAGAATCAATCATTTACAAAGTATTTGAGGACATGGGGTATTTCAAACTATTTGCTCAGCTTTTCATCCTTGGGATTTTTATATCATATGTGACCGCTGCTGATTCTAGCACAGATGCTTTGGCAAGTATCAGTATGAAAAAACAGGATGCTGATCCCTTTCGCTCTGATACCAATCTTAAAGTAATTTGGGGAGCGTTGATAGGCTTTTTGTCTTGGACTATGATAACTTATTCTGGTATCGATGGAGTCCGTATACTGTCGGTTATCGGGGGATTACCGGCGTTGTTTTTTTTATTGCTGGTTTCAATTTGTCTTATGATGATTATTTTATCACCTAAGAAATATCTAAAAAATCAGTAACCTCTATATTTCAACTTACCTACATTGTATAAGTACAGAACTTTGGAATAGCGAAGCATTAATGGTAATAAAATTACGTTTGATACTGCTACCGTGGTTAGGTACATCCAAAGCTCAGGTCTTTCCATTAACACATTCAAAGCAACCATCGTAGCTATAACCAAAGCAACAGAAAAAGCATAACTCACATACATTGCTCCGTAGAAAAAATCAGGTTCTGCATGAAAATTAGCTCCACAAACGGAGCATGATTTATTGACATCTGATAATTTTCGGTAACTATTTACAGGCACAGAGAATAAATCCCCTTCATGACACTGAGGGCATTTCGCTCCTAAAATTGCTTTAGCTGTATTTTTATTACTCATTCTAATAATGTCTTACCCTGCTGATATTGAAGAAATATATTTGACTTAAAGAAAAACTGCTATCGAAATATTTCATCGATATCATAGTCTTTTCCTATTCCCCATTGTAATAGTTCCTCTATGGTATAAAGTTCCAGCGTATCGAGATCCTTTACTTTAAAGTTTGCACCTCTCAACCGGGCAATAATCTCCAACTTCCTGACCTCGCCCATATTCACGAGTTGATATTTTCTGCCTACACGCAGGTTATCAAGAGCTATCGGCATATTACGCTTTGTCTTGAATTTTCACTCCCACCGCCTCAAATGTAATCTCACGCTTAGGCTCTGTAATCTTCTCCACATCCTCCTTACTCATTCCTCCGTCCTCAGCGTAATGTCTAAGTGTTTCCACATCCGTTTCCGTCAAAATCGCGACTCCATCCAAAATCACAGGATATCCCTGAGAAGTCGTAGGCACAAAAAATTCATAATCTTTAAATGTAACGCGCATCGTTTCTCCATTGGGAAGATCCATTGTTAGCCAACAGCCCTTTTTGGTACAAACTTCCTTTATCTCTCCGGTGATTTTTCCTTCAAAATTCCCATCCTTTTCTATTATTGAAATCATCTGAGAAGGAGAAACTACACCATCTGGTTCTACCATAGCGCCGTAGTTTCCGGGAATGGTATCCGTAACAGCTTCGGTTGAAGCTTTCTCATGATCTACTGAATCAGTCTTTTGATTTTGACAAGCTGCGCAAAATGCTACTGCTAAAGTGAGTATAACTGCATAGGATTTTTTCATAGCTCTTTATATTTCTTCCCAAAAATACGTGTAAGAATCATAGAGTAAAAGCAATGTGTGAATCTTTGGCAAACTAATCCTAATTCGAAATTCCCGTCTATTTCGGCTGTTAATTGCAAAAAGATCGATTGCGAAAAAGAATTGAAACAATTCTTTCAATAAAACTTCAATTTTTTTAACAATCCTGTAATTTTGCAACCTAATTAACCTATTGACCCTGCACATGCCTCATCCGACCAAGTTTATTATTGATTTTGACAGTACATTCACTCAAGTTGAAGCCCTCGATATTCTCGGCGAAATCAGCTTACTGAACGATCCCGAGCGGGAGACAAAACTTAAAGCGATCAAGGATATCACCGACAAGGGAATGGAAGGCAATTTAACCTTCCGTGACAGCCTAATTCAACGAATAGCTATCCTAAAGGCAAACAAATCCCAAATTGCTGACTTAATCGCTGCCTTGAAGAAAAAAGTTTCAAAATCATTTGAGCGTAACAAAGAATTTCTTCAGGACAATTCTTCAAACATTTACATAGTTTCCAATGGTTTTAAGGATTTTATCATTCCTATAGTAGCGGATTATGGCATCCTTCAAGACAATGTTTTCGCAAATGAATTTGTGTACGACGATGCAGATAATATCATAGATTTCAATCGTGAAAATCCACTTTCGCAGAATAACGGTAAAGCGGAAACTATTAAAAAAATCAATCTGGAAGGTGAAATATATGTTATCGGAGATGGTTATACTGATTATGAAATCAAAAAATCCGGCTTGGCAAATAAGTTTTATGCATTTACTGAAAATGTAAACCGTCCAAAAGTAACCAGAGAGGCTGACCATATTGCGCCAAGTCTGGATGAAATCCTATACGTCAACAACTTGAATACGAAATTCTCTTATCCAAAAAGCAGAATCAAGGTATTACTCCTTGAAAATGTCCACCAAATCGGTGTTGAGCTACTCAAAGAAGAAGGCTATGAAGTAGAAGTAATTAGCTCAGCGATGTCCGAGGAAGAACTCTGCGAAAAAATCAAAAATGTATCCATCATCGGCATTCGCTCCAAAACTAACATTACCCGTAAAGTATTGGAAAATGCAAACCGGTTGATTGCTGTAGGTGCATTTTGTATCGGAACCAATCAGATCGATTTGGAAGCGTGCCAGGAAAAAGGTATAGCTGTTTTCAATGCGCCTTTCAGCAATACTAGATCTGTCGTGGAAATGGCCATTGCTGAAATCATCTTTCTGATGAGAAATTTTGCTGATAAGACTGTATCCATGCACGATAGCAAATGGGATAAGTCCGCATCGGGAAGTTTTGAAATCAGAGGAAAAAAATTGGGTATCATCGGCTATGGTAATATTGGCGCTCAGCTATCAGTTCTCGCTGAAAGCATGGGACTCAATGTGTTCTATTACGATGTGATCGAGAAATTAGCTTTGGGAAATGCTACTAAGGTAGATTCCTTGGATGAGCTATTAAGCACTTGTGATATTATTTCACTTCACGTAGATGGTAGAAAGGACAATAAAAATATCCTGAGCAGAGAAAAAATCGAATTGATGAAGCCTGGCTCCTACCTCCTCAATCTCAGCCGTGGTCATGTGGTGGAAATCCCAGCTCTTCGTGACGCCATTCTTTCAGGTCGAATAGCGGGTTGTGCAGTGGATGTATTTCCAGAGGAACCCAAAAACAATACTGAGCCGTTTGTATCTGAGTTGATTGGTCTACCAAATACCATTTTGACTCCTCATATTGGAGGTAGCACATTGGAAGCACAGGAAAATATTGCAAGGTTTGTTCCTGGAAAAATCATGGAGTATATCAATACGGGCAATACCTACAACTCAGTAAATTTCCCAAATATTCAACTGCCATTTCTTCAAAATGCACATAGGCTTATCCATATTCACCAGAATGAGCCCGGAGTTCTGGCTAAGATTAATCAGATTCTTGCAAACTTTAAAATTAATATCGTAGGTCAATATCTTAAGACAAATGAGAAAATCGGATATGTCATTACAGATATTGACAAAGCATATTCCAGTGAGGCAATCGATACCCTAAAACATATTCCGGGCACGATTCGCTTTAGAGTTCTTTACTAGGATTGAAAGTTTCCTAAACTATAAAAAGTCCCGTATATGTGGGACTTTTTACTTTAAAAGCTTTTCTACCTCTAAATATCAAGTAATCTTCTGTGGTAATTCACCTGTCCTAAATGATAACTGAAATGACCAAATAAGTGAATCAAAAAGAAACTATAACTCATTTTATAACCAAATACCTCCAGCGGGTAATCTTTTTGAAGCATGTTTTCATCTAAACCTTCTAGACTTGCTATCACAATGTTTTGAAGTTTTTCTATGCTAGCGACCAACTCTGATCTGGGGACATCCTTCCCTGCAAATTCAAACTCACGATCCCTAATGTAGTCGAAGCCTCCAATTTCTTTCCCTACGAAATGAGACATATTACCAACCAAATGCAGACAAAGGTTTCCCGCCGAGTTAGTGATATTATGTGCCACTTTCCACAAATTTTCCTCTTTTGAATAGGAGTTGATTTCCAGTTTCAATTTCTCTGTATCACGCTCAAAAAGTCGTATGAATTCATTAAGCACCATAAATTATTTTTGTGTTGAAAATTTTAAATACGCCTTAGCCAACTTTTCGTCATATTTATTCTTGGCATATCCGGCACCGTTATAACATTTCGCAAATTTTGACCAGCTCTTATTCTGCAAATGGACCAAACAACGATTTTTCAATATATAACGACCGAATGCCTCCAAATGATCTCTTTCATGCTTATTCATTTCAGCCACAAACTGTTGAACTGATGAATATCCTAAGGATACGGCATGGAAGCCCATTACCTGATAACTTCCCCAAGATGCCGAAGCTAATGCTGCCTCACGGAATTTAGGATCGGAAGAAATTGTAGCTGCCTTCTCCAGGCGTTCATATTCTTTAGGACCTCCCAAATAGTTTTTGTGGGTAGCATCCTTATATAAAACAGTTTGGTTGGATGAATTGGCAAACTCATCTGGCTTTATAGATCTTGAGATCAGTTCCTTCCAAAAGACATGGCCTTCAAATAGTATCTTTGGTCTGCCATCAACCAAAAAACCTTTTCCAGAACTTTCTACTTCATTCACAGCTTTTACAGCTGCCAATTCCACTTGATATTTATCAGCAAAATCAATAAGGTCTTCCTCGCTAAGGAACTTATCACCTAAAGAGTTGGCTGGCTTAGTTTTGTCAAATAACAACGTCCAGGTTTTCACTCCCACCTCACCATCTACCACAAGCTGATTTTTCTTCTGGAAATCTTTTACGGCAGTTTCCGTTTCAATTCCAAAATAGCCTGATGAAGGTATTTCATATCCAATTTTTGCCAATAGCTCCTGTAAAAATGCCACGGACGAGCCCCTCGACTTGAGTCTTATGTATTGCATCACTAATAGGTTTAAAAATAAAAAGTACTTCAATTTAATTGAAGTACTTGAAATTATCAACCACATTTAGATCAATCAATCCGGGTCTATGACATTTTTTCTAGCACCGAATTTACTTGGCTTTTGATCTTTAGCGTCTGGGGAAACCTTAGGTTTTGCGGGCTTTTTTACCTCCTCTGGTTTAGCTTGAACTACCTCTTTATTCTCCGTGGTGGCTTTTGAATTTTCTCTTTTTGGAAAAGGCTTTCTTTTACCACTAGAGTTCGACTTTTTGTTTTTACTGAATCCTGATTTTTTGTTTGAACCTTTTTCAGACCTGCCTTTTTGGGCCGATCCAGTGTATATTGGGCCCTCCTCAAATCCTTCAGGAAGTGTGTTTTGGGTGATTTTCATCCCAATCAACTTTTCAATATTGTCAAATTTATATTGATCCTTAGGGTTTACGAAAGTTATAGCTTCTCCTTTTGCATCCGCACGGGCAGTTCGTCCGACTCTGTGAACATAATCTTCCGGGTCAGAAGGCGTATCGTAGTTGATCACCAATTCTATCCCTACTACATCAATACCACGAGAGATAATATCTGTTCCGATTAGGATTTTAACAGATTTATTTTTGAAGGCAGACATAATCTTCTCACGCTCTACCTGCTCTAGGTCTGAGTGAAAAGCTTCGATTTCAAATTGCTTTCTTAATACTTTAAAAAGCGACTTTACCTTATCCTTGGTAGAAGCAAATATGATGACTGCTTCATAAGCTTTCTGAGAAAGAATATTTCTGACCAATTCCTCTTTCTGCGTATCATATACAGAATACATAGATTGCGTCACTCCCTCAGCAGTCTTGCCAATGGCTATCGAAATTTCTGCAGGATTATTCAAAAATTTCATACTGAACTGCCGGATTTTAGGAGGCATAGTAGCAGAGAACAGTACTGTTTGTCTATCCTTTGGGAGGTAATTGACAATCTTCAGAATATCATCTGAAAATCCCATATCCATCATTCGGTCGGCTTCATCCAGAATCAAATGCTCCAACGTAGAAAGATTGATTTTTCCTCCAGCGAGGAGAGCAATAAGACGACCTGGAGTGGCAACAATAATTTCGGCACCCGTTTCCAATGCCTTCTTCTGTTGCTCCCAGACTATTCCGTCTCCCCCTCCATAAATGGGAATAGAGCTTATTCCTAAGAAATAAGCAAAACCTTGTATTTGCTGATCGATCTGAATAGCAAGTTCACGTGTAGGCGCAAGAATAAGAGTATTAAGCGTACTCGACCCTTGTTTGCTAATCTTATTTAAAATGGGAAGTATAAATGCCGCTGTCTTACCGGTACCCGTCTGGGCACAAGCGATGAGATCCTTATTTTCCATTATGACCGGAATGGCCATTTCCTGGATTGGAGTTGGTTTTTCAAAACCCATTGCGTCCAGTCCTTCCTGAAGCGAGGTTTCGAAATTAAATGATGAGAAGTCCAAAATGAGGTGAGTGAAGAATTGTAAAAAGCAGACGAGACTTTTTCGTCTTGCCAAATATAGCCCCTAATTGTACAGAAACACAAATAGTTGGATTTTAAGAATGTAGTAAAATCACCATTTTGTCAATTCAAGGCAATTCGGACTGGTTTCAATCCATCTTTTAAGTTATATTTCATTCACATCGAATAAATCCATTCTGTTTTATGCTTAAAAACCTTACTCGAACATCTTTCTGCTATTTTTTCGTAGTATTTTTTAGCAATATTAATTATTCATCTGCCCAGACATTTGAGCTTAAGGGAAGGATACTTGACGCGGAAACTCAGGAATTTGTGGACGGAGCCAGTGTCACTTTGAAAGGAACAGCTTTCGGAAGTCTCTCCACAGGAGGAGGTTATTTTAACTTCGAAAATATATCTAAAGAGAAATACACCCTAGCCATTAACTATGAGGGCTATACTACCTACGAACAGCCGATAGATCTAAAAAAAGACTTGGATTTAGGATCAATTTATCTCGTAAAAAAAGGGGCATCAGGAACTGGGGCCGCGCTACAGCAGACAATCAGGGCGACTAATATTACCCGCTTATTCAATGAAAGGCCAAATATGATTGGGGGAAACATGATTTATGGTATTCCTCCGGAAGCCACAAAAGTGGAAGGCAACAACTATTTGGATAGTAAATGGAATACTGCTTCCCTCCTCTTATACAGAGATCAAAAACTGCTGGAAGGCTACAGAGTCCGGTTTAACATCACTTCAAATCTCTTTGAGGTGATAGCGCCTGAAAGTTCCCAGGTAACTACCATGCCAGGGCTCCGTGTCCAAAATTTAGTTTGGGTTGACTCTATGTATATGGTTCCTAGGTATTTTGTAAATGGAATGGATTTTCTGGATGAGGGATCGCCAATTTCAGGTTTTTTTGAAATTTTAGTAGATGGGGAATTACCACTGATGAGAAGAACGATGGCGATTTTCAAAGAATCTAACTACAATACCGCTTTGATGATGGGAAATAGAAATCACCAAATTATTAAGCGAAATATATATTATTATCTCGTAGGGAAAGATGTGATAGAAGTGCCTTCAAACCGGAAAAAGCTATTTGCCATTTTTGGTGATAAAGAGGAAGAAATGAAAGAGTATGTGAATTCCAACGAACTTTCGATAAAAGACCCAAGTACGCTTTTTAAGCTTTTTACGCACTACAATTCCCAATATCCAAATTTTAAACCCATCATGACCCAACTTTTGGAAGACAATCAAAGAAAAACTTACTGATTACTAATGAAGATAATTTATTCAATTGCCCTTTGCCTCATCACCCTATATGTACACGGCCAAGGACTCCCGGGTTTAGGAGCAGGAACTACTCCAAACAACAAACCAATTTTACATGGCAAGAACTGGGTAGCCATCACAGGAAAGCCACTTGGAGCAACCGCGGGTGCTGCTATTTTTCAGCAGGGAGGAAATGCTGTCGATGCAGCTTGCGCTATGATCGCTGCAAGTTCTACCATGTGGGATGTTTTGTCATGGGGTGGAGAAACACAGGCTTTAATCTATAATCCCCACACAAAAAAAGTAATTGCCATCAATGCGCTAGGTTATGCACCTTCGGGTGCCACAGTGGAATTTTACAAATCACAGGGAATGGACTACCCCCCACAATATGGACCATTGGCGGCTACTACTCCAGGCACTCCTGGAGGAATCATGACTATGCTGGCAGAATATGGCACTATGAGCCTAGAGCAAATTCTGCAACCTTCCTTACAACTCGCCCAGGGATATGCGATCGAAGCGCAGACAGCAAATGCTATGGAAGCTCAAAAGGAAAGAATCAAGGAATGGCCTTATTCCAAAAAAATATTTCTGCCGCATCTCGGAGAAGAGAGAGAAGCTCCTGAAGCAGGTGAAATCTTTGTTCAGGAAGATTTATACCAAATGCTATCTAAATTGGTAGCTACTGAAAAAGAAGCATTGGCATCTGGGAAATCCAGAAAAGAAGCTATTTATGCTGCCTATGATAGATTTTACAAAGGTGATATTGCAAAAGAAATAGTCAGGGGTACCAGAGAGCAAGGTGGGCTTTTTACAGAAGCTGACTTAGCCAATTGGAAGGTGAAAATCGAAGAACCTCTGCATGTGAATTACAAAGGAATAGATGTATATAAACTTCAGGAGTGGACGCAAGGTCCCGCTTTACTTCAGTCACTCAATATTTTAGAGAATTTTGATCTCAAGTCTATGGGATATAATTCTTCAAACTATATCCATACTGTGTACCAAGCCATGAGTTTAGCTTTTGCTGACAGGGATTTTTATTATGGAGACCCTGCCTATGTGGATTCTCCAATAGAAGGCCTGCTTTCCAAAGAATATGCTAAAGAGCGTGCTAAACTGATAGGCGAAGTAAATGATCCAAAAATTGCTGCTGGCGATCCTTATCCTTTTCAAGGGGGGGATAATCCTTACTTAGATATTTTAAGGAAAAATAATGAGGCTATCTCCTCACTTTCACCTGACCAAATTAACAGCATATTAGATGAGCAGTTTATAGCTGACTTTCAAAGTGGAACCACTTCAGTAGAAACTGCGGATGCGGAAGGCTGGGTAGTTTCGGTTACTCCTAGCGGCGGATGGATTCCTGCTGTAGTGGCTGGTAATACAGGTGTGGGACTATCCCAGCGTATGCAAAGTTTTGTTTTGGATGAAAATATTAGCCCCTACAATCTTCCTGAGCCTGGTAAAAGACCCAGAGTTACACTCACCCCAAGTTTAGCTATGAAAGACGGCAAGCCTTTATTGGCGTTCGCAGTGCAGGGA
>TARA_R110002012_G_scaffold295491_1_pt1 | contig 33184 bp, 27 predicted proteins | sample TARA_R110002012 | Tara Oceans TARA_R110002012 (sample SAMEA4396515) | marine metagenome | biome: Westerlies Biome; feature: [DCM] deep chlorophyll maximum layer (ENVO:01000326); material: water (ENVO:00002006), including particulate matter (ENVO:01000060) such as... | depth 40 m
CCGTATTTGGTCCCGACCATGTTCAAATGGTCCCGCAATACCCAAAGCAGGGGCGTATTAGGGTCTACATCCACCGATAATGTTTCTCCATTGATGTTTAAATTAAAATTAGCCATGAGCTCAATTATTTTTTAAGATTTAATAAATGATATGTTGTAAATAATCTGTATGATTTTAAAAATCACCAATACCGACTGCATTATCCTACCAATGGAGGTCTATCCGTAATAAAGGGTTGGTGGTACACGCGTCTTCCCGTGGCTTTGTAAAGGGCATTGGCCAAGGCCCCCATTACCGGAGGAAACGGAGGTTCGCCCAAACCTGTTGGGTCCTTGCCGTTGTCCACAAAGTGAACATCTATGGATTTAGGTGCTTCAGCATGTCGGATCAAGCGATATCTATCGAAGTTTTTTTCCTCGGGAACGCCATCCTTAAAGGTCATGGCACTGTACATCGCCTGTCCAATGCCATCCACAGTACCCCCTTCTGCCATGTTCGTAGCTGCATCAGGATTCACCACGATGCCACAATCAATGGCCACACAGACCCTATCGACCTTGGGCTCATTGCCTTCCATTATAACATCCAATACTTGGGCCACATAGCTGTTATGACAGAAATAGGCGGATACACCTCGGTGGCGTCCAGTGGCCCCTTGTTCCCAGCCTGATTTTTCCCGTACCATTTCCAGTACTCCGGCATAACGATCCGCCTCATAATCATTTCGTTCACCCACAGGGTTCTCTTGGGCTCGTTGTAAGAGGTCCAATCGGAATTGGATCGGATCTTTTCCTGAAGCTTCCGCCACCTCGTCCAAGAAAGACTGCTCGGCTCCTGCAATGAAATTGGATCTTGGGGCCCTGAAGGCACCTGTTGTAATATTTGATTCAATTGTCCAATCCTCCGCAAGGTAATTGTCCAAAGCCCCGGCAGGAAATCTATTGGCAAACAGCGGGCTTTCCGGGATACCTCCCGTTTTTACGTGGAAGGCCACCATATTGTTATTTTCATCCAAGGCTGCCCTATAGGTGGCAAAATAGGCCGGTCTATAAATGCCCTGGGTCATATCTTCCTCACGGCTGTATACCAATTTTACCGGGGCCTTGGCCTGTTTTGAAATCAGTGCGGCCTCCACCATAAAGTGACCGTACAATCGACGACCAAAACCTCCCCCCTGCCTAGTCATCATAATATCCACTTTATCCAGGGGGAGGTCCAATCGCGCTGCTATGGCGGTTTCCATCCATTCGGGGGTCTGGGTGGGACCCAATAATTCTGCGTGACCTTCGGTAACATGGGCAAAGAAGTTCATGGGCTCCATGGTATTGTGCGCAAGGAAAGGGCAACTATAGGACCGTTCAATAACCTTTGCTGCATTGGCAAAGGCGGCCTCCGGATTGCCATCCCGACGGACCACCCGTCCCGGGCGTGCATTCATGGCTTCCATTTTTTCCTTATGTGAAGCGGAATTTTCCATGCCTGCGGGATGGTTGACCGTCATATCGTTTCCGAACATGGTCATCCCATAAGTTCTATCCGGGGCTTTTTCCCATTCGATCTGCACGGCCTTTTTAGCCTGCATCACTTGCCAGGTAGTTTCTCCCAATACCACTACCACTTCATTGAAAGCCGTATGATGGAAAGTACTTCTTTTAAAGTCGTCTTCATAGACCTTGATGGAGAACACATCCTTTATCCCTGGCATCTGTTTGGCCGAACTGGCATCAAAGGATTTCAATGTCATACCAAAGGCAGGGGGATGGGCCACAGTCGCTATCAACATGCCCTCCCTTTGCACATCAAGGCCGAACAAAGGTTGACCGGTCACAATCTTTTTCCCATCGACATTTTTTCGGGATGTTCCTATGATAGTGAACTCGGATTGCTCCTTCAGTTCAATTTCTTCGGGGACCTCTAATTTCGATGCCGCAGAAGCCATCTCTCCATATCCTGCAGAATTGCCACTGGCCTCGTGCGTAAGCATCCCAGCAACCGCACTTATTTCTGATACGGGCACTTGCCATGCTTGGGCGGCCGCTTCTTTCAATAAATGACGAGCTGTTGCCCCTGCCATTCTTAGGCCTTGCCAAGAACTACTGATAGATCGGCTTCCCCCGGCAACCTGCCAGCTGTAAAGCTTTGTATTGAGCGGAGCTTGTTCCACGATCACTTGGCTCCAATCAATATCCAGTTCATCCGCTACGATCATCGGCATGGAGGTCTTGACATTCTGTCCAATTTCGGGATTGGGGGACAAGATGGTGACCACCCCGTTATCTCCAATTTTAAGGTACCCGTTCATCTCAAACCACTCCTCGGGCATTTCGAGTGCTGCCATGGTCTCTGCTTGCTTGGGTTTGCACGCGTTCAACATACTGAACCCCAAGATAAGCCCTCCACTGGCCAAACTTGTATTTTTAATAAATGCCCTTCTTCCTATTTGTGTTTTTATCAGTGTCATGGTGTTTCTGTTTTTAATGATGGATTAAGCGTTGCTTTTCGAAGCCAATTTCACGGCTTTTTTTATGCGTGTATAGGTTCCGCAACGGCAGATATTTCCGTTCATGGACATTTCGATTTCCTCATCCGTTGGATTGGGATTCTTTTTTAACAGGGCCGAGGCTGTCATGATCTGTCCCGCTTGGCAATAACCGCACTGGGGCACATCCACTTCCAACCATGCCTTTTGCACGGGATGGTCCCCATTTTCGGACAGGCCTTCGATAGTGGTGATCTCTTGGTTCCCCACTGAAGAAACGGTCAACATACAGGAACGTGTCGCAACATCCCCAAGATGCACGGTGCAGGCACCACATTGGGCGATACCACAGCCATATTTGGTCCCGACCAGGTTCAAATGGTCCCGCAATACCCAGAGCAAGGGAGTATTGGGATCTGCGTCCACTGTTAGGGATTTACCATTGACATTTAAATTGAAAGTTGCCATTTTTTTTAATGTTTTGCTTGAAATTATACATTTTTGACTGTAAAAGACATACGGATTTCAAATATTAGCCCCAAATCAGGTGAAATATTCGCATTACTCCCTAGTCCCTATTTGAATTTCCGCTAACCAAGATGCCACCGCTTCTTCCACTTCATCCTTTCTTTCCCCCTGAATGGCGAGATAGATGCCGTCCCTTTCACTGCCTCCCCTTACGGAGAACACTTTGAGGATCTCGCTGTCCGGGCAAAGTTTCCTCACCGTTTGTACCGTGCTCCCCAACCCATAGCCTCCATTGGTATTGAACGGAATCAGGGTCTTACCGCGGAGGTCATGATCATGCAGAAAACTCTTCATCGGTGGCGGTAATTGCATCCCCCAAGTGGGAAAGCCTATGAAGATCGTATCATAGCGGTCGGTATCCACTTTGGTTTTCAAGGGCGGTAGAAATCCCGATCTATTTTCGGAGGCCACTTGATCAACGATGGCCCTGTAATTTTCGGGATAGGGATTTTCCAGTTCAAGCGCCACTAGATTGCCCCCTACCCTTTTATAGATGATTTCTGCTACCGTTTTTGTATTGTTGGTCCGGGACAAATACACGATCAATATCTTTTTGGGATCTGAATCGTTTGGATTCCCGGTCTCCTTTTGAAAACAAGAGGAAAGCAATAACAGTACTACTAAAGCGTAATTCATGGTATGGGCTTATTGATCGATCAAGGCCGATTCCGGCTGGCGTACGCCTACCAAACTTATTTTTTCCAAGGACGCCCGGAACTCCTTTAACTCCCCATTGGTAAATGAAATGTCCATAGCGCCCATATTTTCTTTCACATGGTGCAATTTTGTAGTGCCAGGGATGGGCACGATGTAGGGCTTTTGGGCCAATAGCCAGGCCAATGAGATCTGCGCTGGCGTGGCATTCTTCTTTCGCGCCCATTCCCGCACCAGCACAAGCACCTCCATATGGGCCTTTATGGCCTCAGGCGTGAAATAAGGCACTGCAGCAAATCTGGAATCATCAGAAAACCTGCTGTATTCGTTGAATTTGTCTCCCAAGAAGCCACGGCATACCGGTCCCCAAGGCACAAAACCGATACCCAGTTCACCACAGGTATCGATCACTTCGTTCTCCAAGGCCCGTTGAATCAAGGAATATTCACTTTGAAGTGCGGCAACCTTTTGTTCCGCATGTGCCTTGCGTATGGTTTTGGGCGAAACCTCTGAAAGACCAAAATGCAGTGCCTTGCCTTCCTGGATCAGCTCCTTGACCGTTCCTGCAACATCCTCTATTGGAACCTCGGGGTCCAATCGGTGCAAATACAATAAATCGATACGATCGGTGCGAAGGCGCTTCAACATGCCTTCGACCGCAGTTCTGATGTGTTCCGGTCTGCTGTTTCTTCCTGCCCTGTTGCCATTGGAAAAGTCAAATCCGAATTTACTCGCTATGACCACTTGGTCACGCACGGGGGCCAAGGCCTCACCAACCAACTCTTCATCAGTGAATGGACCGTATACCTCGGCGGTATCAAAAAAAGTAACTCCCATATCCACAGCCCCACGGATAACGGGAATCATATCCTTTTTGTCCCTGGGTGGGTTGTAACTACCGCTTTTCATGCTCATGCATCCCAGACCAATGGGCGATACCTCCAAGGTCCCCAACATTCTTTTTTTTGGTGCTGCCGTTGCATCCACGGATTTGGTTTTACCTGATGTGGTCCCTTGCGCAAAAGCCATGGGGGTGGCTGCCATACCTGCACCCAAAAGTGCTGATTTAGAAATAAAATCCCTTCTGGTATTCTTCTCCACCTTAGCTGCTTCTTTTTCCGATTGTTGGACTGTCTTTTTCATGCCTATTGTTTTTTGTATTACTTTTTACTCTACTGATCCCATGTAAACCTCATCGGTTACGGGTTCCAACCATACTGTTGGTCCAGCCACCCTACTTGTGATGGCTACTTGAATAAATGTTTGTTCGGTGCTCGCCCCATGCCAATGAGGGGTATTCGCCGGGCATTTGACCACCTCCCCTTTTCGCAATATCTTTTTGGGACTTCCCCTCTCCTGGTAAAATCCTTCCCCGTCGATGGCCAGAATGATCTGTCCATTCGGATGGGTGTGCCAATTGGTGCGCGCCCCCGGTTCAAAAGTGACGCTTCCAACGGAATTTCTGTTGATACTGTCCGCATGGACCAACATTTCCAACCACGCGTTGCCTACGAAATTGGCATTGGTTATTTTTTCTCCCTTATCAAAGACAAGGCTGGATTCCGGTTTCACCTCTTTTTCGAGGTCTTTTGCTGTTTCTTTTTTACACGAAAGCACCATGGTTCCGATCAGAAAAAGCACCCATACCGCCCTATAGTTCATCTTTATGTTTTTTTAAAAGGTTATCCTGAAAAAAAACTTTGAGCTTGGATACCGCCTGGTTCACATATTCCGGTTTCCAATAGGTTTGTATATGGGTCGCTCCTTCAATCAAAAACAGTGTTTTGTCTTTGGCGTTGGTCGCTTTGGGAAAAGCATCCAAAGTCAGGTATAATGTTTGTGCATTGCTTCCCGCAATCATTAATAAAGGTTGGTCGATAAGGTCTATATTGTCGGTAGCATCCCAAGACATTAAGTCCATCAAACTGCTTGTGGTATAAAGAAAAGTTGAATTAGGATGGGCGTGTGTCCTGAAATAATATTCATACCCTTCCCGATAAAAATGTGTTGACACTTTCGCCATTGCTTCATCGGTAATACCGTCAACACCGGAATACACAATTTCACCACCTGAAGTTTCCTGCGCTCTTGCATCGGAGGCTTGCTTTAACCTTTCTTGAATGGTTGACACCTGAGAATTCAAAAAGCCATTTTTTCGTACGATTCCCGTATTGAACATACTCAAAGTGGCTACCGCTTTAAACCGTTTATCCGATTGGACCGCTTTCAGCGTATATCCCCCACCGCCACAAATGCCCAAAGCACCCAAACGCGCAGCGTCGACACCTGGGTATTGTAGGATAAAATCAGCCATACCGTGAATATCTTCTGTACGGAATTGTGGTTTATCCGTATGACGTGGTTCACCGCCACTTGCTCCTTGGTAGGATGCATCGGCCGTAATGGTAATGTAACCTGCTTCAGCCAATTTTTGCGCATAAAGTCCAGCGGTCTGTTCTTTTACACCTCCATTGGGGTGTGCAACAGTAATTGCCGGATAGGTCTTTGTGGGGTCATAATTGGCAGGTGTGTACACATTTGCGGCAATAGTGATTCCGTTCAGTTGGTAGGTAACAGGATGTATGTTTACTTTGCCGTCTACATTTGCTGTAATGGCGCCTGCATATACCAATCCAAATGGATTCTGTCCCAAGGTCTCTTGCGCTTTTACCGTATTTGTTGCCAGCAGCATCATCGTAAAGGATAGTATTGAAAATTTCATTGTTCTCATAAGGCTCCACATTTTTCCCCTGTTCATTGGCTGTCCGATAAAACAGCGCGCAAAACGGCTTGGGCCGCTTTGGCTTTTTCTTTCCCCGCGGTTGTTCCAATAATCCCGACAAAGGCTTTCAATTGCTCGGGCGTATGGCCAACTTTTAAGGAAATGGACAAATGGCTTCTCAGCATAGGGTCCAGATTGCCCAAGGAGGCAATGACGGAAATGGTCGTCAATTCCCTTTGTGCATAGGTCAGCACATCCCGTTCAAAAATATCGGCAAACAGGTGTTCTTTAAGGAAGACATCCATTGCAGGGGAAAACTGTTGGTAAGCAGGTTTGGGGCCATCCATTTTGACCTGTAGCAATTCCTCCAGTGTTTCGATTCCGCGATCATACTTGTCCCGGGTATCCGTAATCGCAGAGGCTTCCCTGCCCCATACATCTTTAATGCCCTTCTCCTTTCTGTCATCCAAGACATCCAAAAACGTTTGAAGGCCACGGATGCTCCGCGGAAAGCCACAATAGGCATACAAATGTACCAGCACCTCCTTGATTTCATTGACCGTAAGGCCATTGTCCAGCCCATGGTTGAGCTCATCCGACAATTGCTCCAAATTGCCCTGTGCGGTCAAAGAGGCGATCTTGACCATACTTTCCTGTGCTGGACGTAATGCGCCATTGCTATCCTTTGTACTTTGTGCCTGGGTGGAACAAACGCACAAAAGCACGATCAAGCCCATTATCCTGTTTTTGTAAAACATCCTTTTCATCATACTTCTTTCTTCTTTTGGGTTTACTTATAATTCGATTGGGAAAACAGACCGTACCGTCAAAGCCTATATACCCCTTGATTGTATTTGGTGCCTCAGTTCCATGGCCTTTTCAATAATATCCAATCTGGCTTTTCTTGGATCTTTTTTCCCTACAGGTTCCCCATTGGGTTGAATATCCAGAATTTTACCTTCACTTTCTGTATACAAGGGCCATGTGGGCAATCCTTCCCCATTGGGATTTCCGGTTTTGGCAAAGTTGGCCCAATAGGTATTCATTTTTTCGGCCAACTGGATATCTTCCGGGGTCGATTCTGGATTGCCCCATCGTGCATCCAGGGTATTGAACACATAGGCCCCTTCGGAACCGTGCCCTGCACCGTGTGGCATCCGCTCCTTGAAAGCATCGGAAACGAAATCGAAATGGTAGATGTAGACCGGTTCCCCGATAGCGGCAAATGCGTTTGCGGTAAACCGTGCAGGTTCCCCCCAAACCCAGTCCGTATTGAATTTTGTGAGCACTTCGGCAAATGCTTTGGTTCCTTCCGGGTCGTAGGCGGCCTTCGCCTCATCGCTCCACCTAGCGAACAAGGCAAACAGTTCTTCTTTGGAGCTGCTGTTGTTGACAAATCCCCCCCCCACTTCGGCACTGTTGGACCCTATGATCAGGGGCACCTTGGCCTGCCTGTTATTTTTGTAGGCGGTTTCGGCAGTTTCCACGACAAGCTCCCCGTCCAAAATAGGTCCCGAATAGATTCGGGGCCCGCCTTCACCATCGCTTTCCTGTCCTCCATCCACGATTTCCTCCACACTAAGGGCACGAAGTTGTGCCAGTGCTTCGGCACCGGTACCTGCAATACCGTGTTTTTTGGCAAAATTGATTCCTACGGTCTCTGCGGAAACCGGGTAAAATGCATCTGTATTTTCTTCGCGTATCGGTCTTCCGGTAAGTACACCGTCCCTACCGCCGCCGGATTGGCTGATGGCTTTATGAAAAAGGCCTTGGGCACTTGGAATGGTCATCAAAGAATGTACGGACACCCCCCCGGCCGAAAAGCCGAAAATGGTCACGTTGTCCGGGTCGCCCCCGAAGGCGGAAATATTGTCCTTCACCCAATTGAGCGCCGCTATTTGATCCATATAGGCATAGCTCCCTTTGGGTTCCTCCGGATGTTCGGCACTGAGTGCGGGAAAGGCAAAATGTCCCAGGCGTCCCAATCGGTAATTGATGGTGACCAAGATCACATCCTGGCCGGCAAATTGAGTTCCGGCAATTCCGGGCCCCGAACCACTGCCCCCAACGAAACCACCGCCGTGGATCCACACCATGACCGGAAGTTGGGCGTTTTCAGAAGCACTGGAGGGTTTCCAAAGGTTCAGGTACAGGCAATCCTCGGATGAGCCCTCGACAATGGTTCCTGGAGCTGCTCCCCACCCGGACTGTGCACAGTTGGGCCCATATTGGCTAGCATCACGCACCCCGTCCCAGGGTGTTACCGGCTGTGGTGGTCGCCAACGATATTCCCCTACCGGTGGAGCGGCATAGGGAATGCCCTTAAAACTGTCCACTCCATTTTCACTGGAACCTTGAAGGGTTCCTGAGGCTGTTTGTACCATTGGTGGATTTTTTTGTGATGGATCGTTGCCATTTTGCTGTGCGGCCAACGAAAAGCTGAAGGTCAATACCAATCCTAAAATAAATGTTTTCATATGTTTCTTTTAAATGTTTAGCTGCCCGTAAAAGCTGGCCAGCAACTTTTCGATGGAGCAGCGGTGTTTGTCTTAATTCCTGTCCATGGTTTTGCTAAAGGTCAGATCAGCCAATTTCCAATTCCCGTTTTCCTTCACATAGACCTCGGTGACCATAAAGGGGTTGGTCACCTCATTACTGCCCACAACGGCCAAAAGGGTGATCTGGTTCCAAAGGATAACGGTATTTTCGTTCAAGGCTTCCACCATCACCTCGTGGACCTCTGCCTTTTTATAGTGAATAAAACCCTGTCTGATAATATCGACTTCACGCTCCTTGCCCCAGGTACCTCCCATGTGGACAAACTTGGCCTTGTCGTGGAAAAGTGCCTCCAACCGGTCCGCATCCTTATCGGCCATCCATTGCCACTTTTGGGTGGAGAGCGCCTTGATCCCCTCTTCCAGGTCCGATTGTGCATAACACGCGGGAACCATCAGCATCGAGAGGATACATCCAAAAAATAGTGTTTTTATGTGCATGATGTTTGTTTTTATTGTTGTCTAGTGTTCTTAATGTTCGATTTCATGGGTATCGCGGACACTGCTAAAAGTAAGGTCCAACAGCTTCCAGTCACCGCCCTCTTTTTTATAGAATTCGGTCACCGTAAACTCATTGGACACATCATTGCCACGGACATGGGCCACAAGGGTGATCCTGTTCCATAGCACGGCGGTGTCATCGCCAAAAAGCTCGACGGCCACATCGTGGACATCTGCCTGTTTGTACCAGATACTTCCGGATGCAATGATTTCCAGTTCCCTGTCCTTTTTCCAGGAACCGCTCATGTGCACAAATTTGGCCTTGTCATGAAAAAAATCGTCCAGTTTGTCCACATCCTTGTCCGCCATCCATTGCCATTTCGCCATGGAAAGGTCTTTTATTTCCTGTTCAAGTGTTGCATTGTTGATTTCGGGAGCTGGAATGCTATTATAGGCCTCATCGGTGAGTTCATCCGTCCATTGCGTAGGTGCATTGCCACTGATGGCCAAATAGGTCACCGGACTATTGGGTGCCGCTCCATGCCAATGTTCCACATCGGGTGTACACTTGATCACGTCCCCAGCTCGCACGACCTGTACCTCTTTACCTTTTTCCTGATAAAAACCAACCCCATGGGTGATCAGTAATTTTTGTCCCTTAGGGTGTAAATGCCAATTGAGTTTGGCTCCTGCCGCCGATACTGCCTGTGCCACATTATAGTCAAATGTTTCATCGGCATCTATGACGTGCGTCAACCAAACATCACCGGTATGGTGAACGTTTGGTGCTTTTTCTCCCATGGGAAATATAGCTTCCTGTGCATGGATACTTCCAACGACACCAAACATACAAAACGAAGCCATAACAGCGGTATACTTACTTTTCATACTCATACTCATTATCATTTATTTAGAATTATGGTTTATAGTCTTTTCATTGATCCAATCCTTTTTCTTTCAGCCAATCGGACAGTAGATCGGCGATCTCCACATTGTTCAGATCTGAAAAGGGAAAATGGGTATTCCCCTTGAACCCCGCCTCGGGCAAATGCACCAAGGTCACATCCCCTCCATGATCGTTTACGGTTTTGGTCCATTGCCTTGCCATGGCAAGGGCCGCCCTCCATTGTTCCTGTCCAGGGTTCTCCACAGGCTCCTTGGGGATATAGTCGCCATAGTAGATGACAATCGGGATTTCCGTTAAGCGTTTAAAATCCTCCATGGGCACTCCCCGGGCACGCAAGGCCCCGCCCAAATACGGAATGGTCTCCGGTACCTCTCCTTCGGGAAACACAAAATTGCTTCCCGGCTCATAGGCCACAATGGCCTTGATATTTTTATTCTCCAAGGCCGTCATCCAGCCTTGTCCGCCACTATGGGAATGTGTGACAAGAATGGCAGGTCCGATTTTATCAAAAAGGGCTGATACCGCCTTGATATTGACATGGATATCCAATGGACCGGTATCCGGCGTCATCTGTCTAAAATAGTGGTCCAAGGCCTTTGGGTCTTTGGAGAATTGGACACCGGGATAAAACTCGGTTCCAAGTCCCAACCTAAAAATACCGAACCACAACTGGTCATCCGTAGCCGCACTGATGGTTGTAGGTTCCGTTCCCCGACCGGACAGACCACGGCGTGGCTGATCCAATAGGTATACGGAATAATCCCTGCGCAAAAACAGGCTTTGAAATCCCTCCCTGCCATCGGGCGTGGTCTGCCAAGTTCGCATGGACTGGCCGTACCCGTGCCAAAACACCAAGGGAAGTTCTCTCGCATCCACCGGTATTTGATACAATACGGTCGCATGGTCCCCGTGCAGGGTCTGACCCTCCGTACTTTGGTCAGATGGATTGAAAGCACCATCCGCAATGGGATCAAAGGTTCCCGCACTGGTCTTTACCGTGCCCCCCACGGTAAAACTGCCTTGTTGTTCTATCAATATAGGGCTTTTTTGGCCAAAGGATAGATAGGACACGGTACACATCAGTACCAACAATAACCTGAAATTTAATAGATCTGTGTTCATTTGATGTAATGCTGTTACGTTGCTTTTTAAAGTGATCGTTCCCCCAGCCATTTGACCATATTGGGATCCCGGTGTTCAAAAAAACTGCTGGACCCCCGATCCAAGGTCTCGATGGTTTCGATGTCGTCCTGCCCCAGTTCAAAATCAAAAACGTTGAAATTTTCCTCCATCCGTCCCTTATGGGCAGACTTGGGAATGGCCACAACATTGCGTTGGATCAACCAACGCAAAATAACCTGGGCAATGGATTTGTCATATTTCCCGCCAATGTCTGCCAATACTTTGTTTTTGAAAAGGTCGTTTCTGCCTTCGGCAAAGGGGCCCCATGCTTCCATTTGGATTTGGTTTTCCCTTAAAAACTCTTGGTTCCCGTATTGTTGGTGAAAGGGATGGGTCTCGATTTGGTTCACTGCAGGCACAATAGTATTGTGTACCATCAGGTCCATCACCCGGTCGGGATGAAAATTGCTCACCCCGATGGCTCGGATACGCCCCTCTTTGTACAAATGCTCCATGGCCCGCCAGGAACCATGCACATCACCCATGGGCTGATGGATCAGGTAAAGGTCCAAATAGTCCAACTGCAAGAGCTCCATGGACTTTTCAAAAGCCGCCAAGGTACCTTCATACCCTTGGGACTGTATCCATAATTTCGTTGTGATAAACAGTTCTTCCCTGGGCACCCCACTTTTTTTAATGGCCTCGCCCACGGCAAATTCATTGCCGTAAGAAGCTGCGGTATCGATCAATCGGTATCCAATCTCCAAGGCATGGAGGACAATTTCCTCGCATTCTTTGAGGTCAGGAATTTGAAAAACTCCAAATCCCAGCAGTGGCATTTCTACCCCATTGTTCAATTTTATCCGCTTCATGTTACAAATATCGTCACAGAAGTAGGGAAGAATTGTATACAGAATACTGGATATACTACCAATATTACTGATATATAGGTAAGGGCGACACACACTGTCCCAATTTTTCTAAATTTGTCTCTAACAAACAATTGGAACATGGAAGGCACATACCGATTTAATACCGTGAACGACTATAATATGTTGAACAACCACAAAACCTTGCACCCTTTGGTAAGCGTTCTTGATTTCTCCAAGGCCAAACCAAGGGATTGGGACGGTAATAAAAAAGTACGGCTGTATTTCGGCTTTTACTGTGTTTTCCTAAAGCAGGTCAAAGAATGTGACCTTCGCTATGGCCGTCAATATTATGACTACCAGGAAGGAACCTTGGTCTTTGTATCCCCGGGACAAATCTTGGAAGTGGAAACGGACGGTACCGTCTACCAGCCCATGGGACATGCACTGGCTTTTCATCCAGACTTGATTCACGGCACCCAATTGGCACAGAGCATTGATTCCTATAATTATTTCGGGTACAATTCGAACGAGGCGCTCCATATATCCGATCATGAAAAAGAAGTTGTCTTGGATTGTTTGGACAAAATCAATTATGAACTCAAACAGGGCGTGGACAAGCACAGTAAAAAACTTATCACTTCCAACATTGAGCTCTTTTTGAACTATTGTGATCGTTTTTATGATCGCCAGTTCATCACCAGGGACAACGAGAACAAAGGAATCCTGGAACGCTTCGAAACTACCTTGAAAAATTATTTCAATTCCGATGCTCCCCAAAAAATCGGTCTTCCCTCAGTCTCCTTTTTTGCCGATGAGTTCCATTTATCGCCCAATTATTTTGGTGACCTGATCAAAAATGAAACCGGTAAATCGGCCAAGGACCATATTCAGGACCATATCATTGAAATTGCCAAGGCCAAGACCTTCAACACGGAAAAATCCGTCAGTGAAATTGCGTACGAACTCGGGTTCAAATATCCCCAGCATTTTAGCCGCTTGTTCAAAAACAAAGTAGGCTACTCGCCCAATGAGTACAGAAATTTGAATTAATTAATGGCAGTAACAGAAAGGCGGAAACAGATGCCTTGCACTTCTTCCATGTTTTACAATACGGATTACCGCTGTGAATGCTCCTCCTAAAAGCAATGAACCACAATGGTCCAACAATCTTAGCGTACCGCTTTATTAAACAACAGCAGGCTTTTGCTTTCGTATCCCATAGAGGGTACTTACAAATCCATTCCCAAAATAATCCCTTTGTGCTTTAAAGGTTTAACCAATAGGTCAATTTTAAATTTAGCGAACGGAACCTGGGACCGAAAGTTCCGGTAAAGTAGTTGTCATTGTACACCAAATAAAGATCGGACAAGGGTGCGAAACGCCATTGCAACCTCGAGTTGATCCCCAGATTCTCCTGTTGGTTACTGTATTGGGCCAATGTGGACCAGAACACACTTTTGCTAAAGGTGATATCCGCCTTGAACGTAGCAAAGAAAATGTCGGCATCGGCATAAGGTTCCGGTAAACGGATACCGTTGTAATCGATGCCCACGCTAAATTGCGCCTTGGGCTGCACGCGAAGTCCCATTTCAGCTCTGATGGACTGAATATCACCATTAAAAAAACGGCCCAGGACAGCAGTGGTGGTATAGGTGAACCGCTTGCTGGTATTGGAGGAATAGGTCATTTCCATTTGGTTAAAATGATACCCTTGGTCTCCTGGCAATGGGGTGGCTCCTTCGGTACGGGTAGGGTCAAATGGACGTGTGAGGTATATAAAATTATTGGTGTAGACCACTTCGGCTCTGGCTTGGTTCCTAAAGGCAACTTCCCAGCTGGCATTGTACCTATGGTCTGTTTTTTTATAATCCAATGAAGGTCTCCAATAAATAATCGACAATAATCTCGGTGCATGGGTGTTTATGATTCCGCTTCCTGTGTAAAATATGCGCTTAATGCCATTGCCCCATTTTATGATATCGGTTCTTGGAACAAAGCCAAGGTCGGCCGTGAAATCTTGATCGATGTAGACCAAATCCTGAATAATTTCCCACCGACGGGGGTTGTAGGTAAAGGTGGCCTGTGATGAAAAGTTGCCTTTCTTATCATTGGGTTGAAAGGATTTGTGCACGTAGAACTTTCCGTTCCATACATTGTCCGCGGACGCAAGGTTGTAATCGATGCCCACCACACGGTTATAGATTTCTTCGGACGTGATATACGCCTCGTCCCCAACGGCTTGACGATTTACCAAGAACGCCCCAATGTTGGAACGACTGCCAATTTTTCGTTGCACGGCCAACATCATGTTGTTGTTGGAGGCTATCTCGTTGGCTTCGTCCTTGGCCGTCTGTAAATTGAGAATCCCGAGACGCCAATCCTTATTGAGTTTGCCACTTAAGCGTGCACCTCCTATAATATCATTTTGAATAAGGTTGCCCAAGGTATCACGGGCAAGCCCGACACGTCTGGAGAAAAATGGCTTGGCCTCGTTAAAGGAGTTCCCAAAATTCTCGAAAAGGTCGCTATTGTCAATGAAAAATTGTCTTTTTTCCGGCAATCGAACCTCAAATCGGGTCAGGTTGGTGAAAATATCGTCCACTTCCACATTGGAAAAATCGGGGTTCAGGGTCAAATCCAGGTTCATGCCATTACCTATGGCAATCTTGGCATCTCCCCCGGTCTTGAATTGGGCATTGGCAACATCGGTCCCATGATCTTTGTCAGTAAGGACATTGATATAGGGAATCAAGGCTATGGGCATGCGCGATTCCCCCAATGGTTTTTCAAACACCAATTCCCCCATATCGGCAAGGCTGGAAAGCCGCTGTTGTTGTGGTACCCTGACCCAAGTGTCCTGCTGGTTCACCTGATTGTTCCAGCGATAGGGACGGAATCGCCAGGTATCGGCGCCTTCCGGAAATTTGAGGGATGTAAAAGGTATGGCCACCTCAATAACAAAATGGTCATCAAACCGGGTGGCCTCGGCCTGCCATTTGATGTCCCAAGTATTGTTGAATGTCGCACCACCTTCAGAAACAAGCCCTTCACGTTGCACACCGAACGGGGTCACACCAAAAAAGTAGGCCGTGGTCCCATCACTGAAAGTATCGAAGAGCAGGGATATATTATCATTGGTCGTACCTCCAAAATCCCTTCGTAAAGTGGATACCACATAATCCCCTGGTTTCTTTACGGCATGGACACCCACATATAGATGCGTATCCGAGAACAACACCCGTACCTCGGTAGGGTATTCCGCTTGTACTTGGTCCGACGGGAAAAATTGTTGAAAATCGCCTGCAATCTCAGCGGTCTGCCAAATCGGTTCATTCATAACCCCATCCAAGGTAATGGCCTGATCGATGTATTTTGCAGTTACTTTTTTTGAGGTCGTTTGCCCCCAGGCTTCAGCGCAAAAAACAAAGACCAAAGCTGTCGCATACCATTTCACCAATCCCGCCATTCGTATTCCCTTAGGGTGTTAATTTATCTTGGGCCACAAAAATAATACGGCAATAGGCCCCGGATACTACCTAAATTACTGATGTTACAACCAATTTTACAGGTCTGGCATTCAAAACTGGAATTGCTTGAAATCAATCCCTTGTATTTACAACAAAAAAAAGGCTCAGCAGCAGTATTTCCTTGAAAGCAAAAGTCGCTTTAGGTCTTTCAGCTTGCTTGATCATAGGGTGCCCCCTCCCCTGATAACATTCTGCTGTCAACCTTAAGTGCCATCCTATGACATTTGATTTTCTCTTGGAACCGAGGTTCTCCCCGGAAAAATTAAAGATCGATCTAATTCAAACGAACGATACCGATATCATTGTACCGTAAATACATAACTTCCGGATTCCAATTCCATCGAGACCTTTCCGTTCGTTTGATTTAGTTGCCCTATACCATAAGCGGCCTTAAGTTTCTTTCCGGATTCCTTCACTTTTTTAATGGAGTCGGCTTTCAACTTTAAGGTGGCAGTGGTATTGGCAGGGACACTTACTCGGTATTCCCATCCCCCGTCAATCAACTTCCATTCACTTGCTATTCTTCCGTACATGGAATCATAATGTCCCTTGGCCCAGGTCATCTGTCCCGTAGGGTCGGGTATCGGCTCCAAAATAAAGTGTTTGAACCCAGGGGAATCAGGATCTCTTTGTATGCCCAGGGAGTAATTGTACATCCAAGCCGCAACGGCCCCAAAGGAATAGTGGTTAAAGGAGTTCATGCTGTTGTTGCCCCCAAACCCATCCTCAATGGTATAGGAATTCAATCGTTCCCAAATGGTGGTTGCTCCATTGATTACCGGGTAAAGCCAGGACGGATAGGTAGTTTGCTGCAACAATTTATACGCTGTTTCGTGCCTTCCGTTTTCGGAAAGTGCATGGTTCAAAGAGGCAGTTCCTATAAAACCCGTCATCAAGGAATATTCGGGTCTTTTTACCCCAAGTTCGTCCATATTGCTACGGACGATGCTCTCCACCAATCGATCCACGGCTTTTCCCTTGTTTTCATCATTAAATGCCTTTAGATGCAGTGGTATGGCATAAGATGCTTGGGTATCCACCAAATCGCCTTTCTTTGGTCGGTCTTCCTCCGATGGCGGTGGCCCAAACCCTTGACTTACAAACCCGGAATGCACGGTTTTCCCGGTATTTTGATTGACATAGGTTGCGTTAAAGAATTTCTTTTTTTGCTGATATTGCGCTTCGTAGTTTGATGCATCACCTGTCTTCCCGAGGATGGAAGCGGTCCGCTTCAAGATGTCCAAATTGTACAAATGATAGGCCGTCCATAACAAGGTGTTGTCATTTTTAAAGCCTTCGGGGCTCAACCAATCCCCCAATGGACCTTCATTCAAAATTCCAGCTTCTTCATCAATTTTAGTGTCCAAAAATCCAACATAGCGTTGCATGGCTTCGTAATGTTCTTCCAAGACCTTGACATCGCCATATTGTTGGTACATCTCCCAAGGAATAACGATACCGGCACTCCCCCAGAGTGTTCCCCCAAATCCACCACCAACGGGTGCCACGTCGGTAAACCTGCCATCCTCTCTTTGAATATCGCGCATAGCCAATAAGTGTCTTCTTAAAAAGGGTTCCACGTTGGCCAAATAAGTAGATGCCTCTGAAAATACATTGATGTCCCCACTCCAGCCCATTCGCTCGTTCCTGGCCGGTGTATCCGTGGGTATGGAGAGGAAATTGCCCCGCAAGGACCAGGTTATGTTTTTCCAAAAACGATTGACAAGTTCGTTCGAGGTTTCATAGTGGGATGCCAGTTCCTTTATGGAACTGACGACTTTTCCTTTTACGCTGCCAAGTGGAAGCGCTTTATCAACACCTGTTACCTCCAGATATCTATATCCATGGAAGGTAAATCTCGGTGTTATGGTTTCTTCCCCTCCTTTTCTGATGTAGATGTCCTGTGCCAGGGCAGCCCTGATATTTTCCAACATCACCATACCCACGTTGTTTCCTGAATCCTCTAAATCTGGATAGGTCACTTCGGCATATCTCAAGGTAATGGTGTCCCCTGGTCTTCCAGTGGGCAAATCAATTTCCGGAAACCCTACCATATTTTGCCCCATATCATAAACAAAAACGCCTGGCCTGACTTCTTTTACCGCTTTGGGCATCAAGGTTTTTACTATGGATGGGTTCTCCCCTATTTGCCCGACCAATTGCATATCATTATAATCCAAGGCTTCGCCTATAAAAGCGGTTCCTTCGAGTGGAACCTCGCTGGCAGATTTCCAAGAAGAATCATCATAGGTTGAAGTGGACCAATCTTGAACGGCCCTCTCTTTGTTGGCATCATAGACCTCGCCCTGAAAGAAGCTTCCATAACGTACGGGACCATCGGTAAACAACTTCCAATCCGTTGTATTGGTGGTCAAAATTTGTTCCGTTCCATCAGTATAGGTGACAACCAATTGACCAAATAAAGACTGTCTGTCCCCAAAATAGTTCCAGTTTTCACCACTATAGGTAATATTGCCGCTCCACCAGCCTTCACCCAACCAAGCACCAAGTACATTGTCCTTACCACCTGACTTTAACCGATCGGTAAGATCATATGTTTGGTACATGTGGTTCTTGTTGTACTGGGTGAGTCCGGGAGAAAAGTAGCTGTCCCCTATACGTTCCCCGTTACAGTATATTTCATAGACACCTCTGGAAGTTACGTACAATCTTGCTTTTTGTACTTCTTTACTTTCTAAAGCAAAAACGGACCGTAACATGGGAGCTGCATTTTGGCTTGGGTCCACCAAAATAAGGGCCCCGTCATCAGCTCCATCAACACGGTATCCATCAGCCGAAATTGAAAGCCGATCGGACTTGGAAGCACCGCTGAAAACACCCGAATACGAACCGGAATCTTTTAAGTTTTCGTGGAACAAAGCATTGGAGGGTTCACGAAAATGCTTCACTTTTAGTTCGGAAACAAGCATTTTCTGACCCTTTTTGGCCCAAAATCCAATATCCCCGACCATAGGGAAACTGATATAGTTGTTCCCTCTTCCCACTGGGTTGAGATTAAACCCTTGGCTGCCCCAAGGTGAAGGGTTTTCCAAATCGGATTTAGAAATCCTATGCTCCTTTTTCCTGCCATTCAGGTAAATATCAAACAATCCAAAATTGCAATCCACATAGAACGTGTGTTGTTTGTACTTGTTTGCCTCATTTACCAACGATTTTGGTATGGAAAAACTGTATAGCGGTGCCTCTTTTGAATCTCCTGAATCGTAACCTACTCGGTAAACGTGTACTTGTGCGAGACCATTTTCGGTATCGTCCAATTGGGAAATGTCCAATTCAAACGCAATAAAGCTTTCATCAAGGTCATTTTCAACACCTTGGACGTTCAAATCCTTATCCATCAACCGTTTGTCATTGGCGCCGAAGACCAATGCCCCTTTGGTGGATTTTGATTTTTCATCCAACTGTATCCCATATTCCAATTTGTATACGGATAGGTACTGGGAATAGAACACCATATCCTCATCGGATCCGCCTATCCACTTGGCATCATTCCAAGCTTCGGCATTGGCGTCGCTTTCCATAAGCCCGGTCTCAAACCAAGACTCCCCCTCGAAAGTGTTTCCACTTTCGTCCCAAACCGTGACTTTCCACGTGTATCGGGTTCTTGCCTGTAGCATTTCGCCCTTGTATTCCACCCCTATGGATTGGGTGTTGTTTTGTCGTTTGGAATCCCAAACCAAGTCTCCTTCCGCATCGGTCACCATAATTTGATAAGCCTGTTGCCCATAGCCCCTTTTGGTATCATTGGCCTTCATCTGCCAACTGAAATTAGGATTGGAAATATCGATTCCCAAAGGTTTTTCCATATAGTCCACCTTTAAGTTTTCTATGGAAAGCTGGCCCGTGGCCCAAAAAGAAATCGTAAAAAATAATAGGAAGAGTGCGACTGTAATTTTCCTTATAGCACCGAATCGATTTTGATTGTGATTCTCCATCCCTGTTTGTTTAGTTTATAGGTCAAGTATAAGATATAACTTTCAAACAACTGTTCTTATCTGTTCTGACAAATCAGCATGATCATCTTTATAACCAACAATGATTTGGAATAGAACATCAATACTGCGTTTGATGAAACTTCGATGGCATAGTTCCCTTCAAAATCGGCACTTGTATCGTTTGTAGTGCCTTCTTCAATAACGGTACCCCCTACCCGTTTCGGCATCCGTAACTAATTTTCTGCTGTGCATTGGCTGCAAATCCACAAAAAATTGCCATAAAAAGAACCCCTAACCATAATGTCTCTTTAGTCCTCATAGTTTGTTTTTAGTTACTTAATCTTATGAACCGACCGATTTTGGAGAAATCAAGGCTGAAGCACCATCAATCGTCCAAAAATGACAATCGATTTGACACAATGGTAAGACAATGTTAGAGTGAAACTATTCCGTTCTGTACTGTTCTGATACGGTATAGATCTATGTTTTTATGAAGAAGAATTGGTTACAAAGAGTTTCTTTGTATCACATGGAACGGATTGTCCATATAAATAGGTTGGTTTTTAAGGATTATCTCTGCTGCTTTTCTTCCTAAGTTTTCAAAATCGGTGGAGATGACCGTGATACCATCGAGCAAGACTTCCTTCAAAGGCGTCTCGTTATAGGATATAATGCCCACATCCCTGCCCAAAACGTAATCCGTTTGCTTGATTTTCTTAATCAACACCACCAAATCATTTTCTTTTAGGTTGATGTATGCTGTATGCTTTTCGATCTCACTGGATTCTATCTCTTCAACAAATCCAAATTCATAGGCAAATTGCCCACAGAATTTAATAAAGCCTTTTTTTATTTCGCCCGGATGATAAGTCTTCTTAGGGAGCAACAACTTAATTTGCTTGTATTTTCTAAGCTTTGGATTCAACTCAACCAGCGCAGAATAAATATCTGTTTCAAAATCCTGATAAATGGAAGACACCTCATTGGAAAGCCCATCTAGCCTTTTGTCCAGTACAATCAACTTTTCCAGAGAAATTTCTTTTTTGATAAAATTGAGCACATCGTCCCCACCTTCCTCAAAATGGCTGATCACTACATAATGGGTATAGGTGTAGGAACGTTTTTTGGAATCCAAGATCAGTTCCTTGAAATGCCGATAATTGTTTTCATAGATAAAAAAGTCTATGGTGGCACTATCGCCCAACGCACGGGCAAACGCATCGTAAATAATTTTTTTGTGGGGGCTCAATTTATTGAACAACAAAAAAACCTTGGCCTTCAGGGCAAGTTCATCCTTCTTTACATAATACCCCTTGCCCGGGACCGATTCGATAATTTTGTTTTTCTTTAAGTGGTCGTATGCCCTAACCACGGTATCCCTGGAAATATCAAATTCAATCAGCAGTTCGTTCACCGAAGGGAGCCTATCGTCCAGTTTTATCTTGCCGTTTTCTATGGCGGCCAAAATGGAATCCACTATCTGTTTGTACTTTGGTACTTTGGATTCCTCCTTTATATCGATCAATCCCAACATTTTACTAACTTTTACGGACTGTTTACTTAACAGTGCAGAACACTTAAAAGAAAATGGGTAACTACATTTACCGATAACAATAATAAAAAAAATAACCTGATGGGGATTAAGACTTTTAAACACGTGGATTATCTATGGGACGAAAAAAAGGCCTTGGAACTTGGCGATGACCAGGTGGCCCTTTTCCTTTACCGATCCAATATTTTGGGCTCCGATCTTAGGATCACGAACTACGGAGGGGGAAATACCAGTTGTAAAACGATTGAGAAGGACCCGCTGACCAACGAAGAAGTTGAAGTCATGTGGATTAAGGGATCTGGAGGAGATATTGGCACCCTTACCCGATCAGGGATTGCAGGGCTTTACACAGAACGTCTAAGAAACCTGAAAAAAGTCTACAAAGGATTGCACGATGAAGACAGGATGGTCGGCCTCTTCAACCACTGTATCTATGATCTGGACAGTCGAGCCCCCTCCATCGACACCCCATTGCACGGAATGCTCCCTTTCAAGCATATTGATCACTTACACCCCGATGCCTTGATTGCCGTGGCAGCAGCTAAGGACAGTGAAAAGGTGACCAAAGAAATTTGGGGCAACACCATGGGCTGGGTTTCATGGCAAAGACCGGGCTTTGACCTGGGTCTTCAGTTGGAAAAATGTTTGAACGAAAACCCCGGTATTAGAGGTATTGTCTTGGGAAGCCACGGCTTGTTTACATGGGGGGACACTTCTTATGAATGCTACATCAACAGTTTGGAGGTCATCGAAATGGCCTCGGAATACATTGCGAAAAAAATCAAGGCACAAGGCGACGTTTTTGGCGGACAAAAAGTGGAATCGCTACCTGCGGACCAACGCAAGGAAAAGGCTGCACAGTTGATGCCAATGTTGAGAGGACTGTGTTCTTCAGAAAACCGCATGATCGGACATTTTACCGATGCCGATGTGGTCATGGAGTATATCAACAGTAACGATTTGGAACGATTGGCCCCAATGGGAACTTCCTGTCCCGATCACTTCTTGCGTACCAAGATCCAACCCCTGGTACTGACATTGGATCCAAAAGAAGATGTAACCCATACGGACGAGCTCCTACAAAAGTTGGAACCGGCATTTGAACACTATAGAAAAGAATATAAGGCCTATTACGAAAACTGCAAGCATGACAACAGCCCGGCGATGCGGGATCCCAACCCGGTCATTATCATTTATCCCGGGGTGGGTATGTTCAGCTTTGCCAAAAACAAGCAGACCACCCGTGTAGCCAGTGAATTCTATATCAATGCCATCAACGTAATGCGCGGTGCAGAAGCTATTTCTGCCTATACCTCTTTACCAAGACAGGAGGCCTTTGATATTGAGTATTGGTTGTTGGAGGAGGCTAAATTGCAACGCATGCCCAAAGAAAAGCCCTTATCCAGAAAAGTGGCCCTGGTCACCGGTGCAGGGGGTGGGATCGGCAAGGCGATTGCCGATAAACTTGCCGAACATGGAGCCAATGTAGTATTGACCGATATCGCGGAGGATCGCTTAAAAGAAGCGCTGGAAACCTACCCCAGGGATGTGGCCAGCTATGCCGTTTGCGATGTCACAAGTACCGATTCCATCAGCGAAGCCTACAAAAATGCCTGCTTGGAATTTGGCGGTGTGGATTTGGTGATCCACAGTGCCGGTCTGGCCATTTCCAAACCTTTGGAAGAGACCACGACCAAAGACTGGGACCTGCTCCAAAACGTATTGGTCAAAGGGCAGTTCGAGCTCTTTAAGCAAGGAGTGGCCATTATGAACAAGCAAGATCTTGGCGGCGACATTATAAGTATTGCCAGTAAAAATGGATTGGTCGCGGGACCCAACAATGTAGGCTATGGAACTGCAAAGGCAGCACAACAACATATGGTGCGCTTGTTGGCAGCGGAACTGGGCGGCAAGGGCATCCGGGTGAACACGGTAAATCCCGATGGCGTGATCGTAGGGAGCAAGATATGGGAAGGGGATTGGGCCGAAGGCCGTGCCAAGGCCTATGGGATAGAAGTGGAAGACCTCCCCGCACACTATGCGAAAAGAAATCTGCTCAACGAAATTATATATCCGGAAGACATTGCCAACGGCGTGTTCGCCTTTGTCGGCCTTTTGGATAAAAGTACTGGAAACATTATCAATGTGGATGGTGGCATGGCCAATGCATTTACAAGATAGGTTTTTAGTTTAGTTATTTACCATTCAAGTTACCGTAGGCCTGCATATGGCCTACGTTTTTTAAAGATTAATACACCCTATGATTTTAGATAAAGAACAGATCACATCCGAAAACCAAAGTACTATTGACAAGCATAATCAAAGCTTTGATTTTTTGGCCGATAACTTGAACAACCAAGGGTACGATGTTGATGGCCTGCTAAAAAAGATAAGTGACTTCCAGGTGGCCATTCCCAGTTGGGCCTTGGGCGCCGGGGGAACTAGGTTCGGGAGATTCTCCTATCACGGGGAACCGGGAACTTTGGAACAAAAAATCGAGGATGTTGGATTGATCCATGCCTTGACACAATCCGCAGGGGCCATCTCGCTCCATATCCCATGGGATGTTCCCGAGGATGTCCAAAAAATCAAGGTGTTGACCAAATGGCTCGATCTCAAGTTCGATGCCATGAATTCCAACACCTTCCAAGATCAGCCCGACCAAGAACATTCCTATAAATTCGGTTCGCTTTGCAGCACCGATCAAAAGGCCAGGCAACAGGCCGTGCAACACAATATCGATGTCATCCGTTTGGGCGAAAAGTTGGGTTCCAAAAGTTTGACCGTTTGGTTGGCGGATGGTTCCAATTTTCCGGGACAGCATAATTTCCAAACGGCATTAAAAAACACCCAGGATAGTTTAAAGCAGATTTATGCAGCGCTACCGGATGATTGGAAACTCTTTATCGAATACAAGCCCTACGAACCCAATTTTTACAGTACGGTGATCCAAGATTGGGGCACCTCTTTTATGTTGGCCAACGAATGTGGCCCAAAAGCCTATACCTTGGTGGATCTGGGGCACCATTTGCCCAACACCAACATAGAACAGATCGTGGCCACCCTGATGATGAAGGGGAAACTGGGAGGCTTTCATTTTAACGACAGCAAATATGGGGATGATGATCTTACCGTAGGCAGCATCAAGCCATATGCTTTGTTCCTTATTTTCAACGAACTGGTCTACGGTATGGAGAACAATCCGCAAAACCCCTACCCGGCCTGGATGATCGATGCCAGTCACAACTTAAAGGATCCTTTGGAAGACCTGATGCAATCCCTTGAGGCCATCCGTTCCTCCTACGCCATGGCACTTTTGGTGGATCAAAAAGAACTTCGTGAAGCACAAAAGAACAAGGATGTGACCTTGTGCCAAGAAATTTTACAAAATGCCTACCTGACCGATGTTCGTCCCTTATTGGAACGTGCCCGGGTCTCCAAGGGAGGGGCCTTGCATCCACTGGATACGTACAGGCACTTGGATATCCGCAAAAAATTGGTGGACGAAAGGGGAAAACATTCAACGGCAACAGGACTTTAATCCAAACACTATGGCAACAGAGGCAATCGCAGTTTTTGACATTGGTAAGACCAACAAAAAATTCTTCCTTTTTGATCTGGATTTCAAGGAGGTCCATCGCGATTATACCTATTTGGAACCCATTGAAGATGAAGACGGGCATCCCACGGAAAACTTGACCGAGCTTCAACATTGGATTAAGAGCACCTTTCACAACATCCTAAAATCAAAGGAGTACAACGTAAAAGCTGTCAACTTTTCCTCCTATGGTGCCAGCTTAGTGCATTTGGACGACATGGGCAAGGTGGTCACCCCGCTGTACAATTACACCAAGCCCATTCCGGAAGAAGTCATTTCAAGATTCTACGGGCAGTACGGCCCTGAAATACCATTTTGCAGGGAAACGGGCACCACACGAGAGGGCATGCTCAATTCGGGCATCCAGCTCTATTGGTTAAAACACGAAAAACCTGAGGTTTTTGCCAAAATCAAACATTCCTTGCACCTACCGCAATACCTAAGTTATTTGTTTACGGGAATTCCGGTCAGTGAATACACCAGCATTGGTTGCCATACCGCCCTCTGGAACTACGAAAAGCAGGATTACCACGATTGGGTGTACCAAGAGGAAATACATAAGGTATTGCCTTCCATTGTGGACACGGGAACCAGTATCAATACCAAGCTAATGGGGCATCCAATAAAAGTCGGCGTCGGTATCCACGATAGTTCATCGGCACTTTTGCCCTACATCCGAAGTATTGACAAAAAATTCCTGTTGCTTTCCACGGGAACGTGGAGCATAGCGCTGAATCCATTTTCCAAGGAACTGTTGACCGATGAGGACACCAGTTCCAATTGCATCAACTATATGCGCATCAATGGGGAATCTGTGAAGGCCGCCCGCTTGTTCCTGGGAAATGAGTACAACGAAAAAATCAAGGAATTGGCCCAACTTTTCCATGTGTCCGAAGACCACCACAAGTCGGTAGGTTTCAATCCGGCGCTCTATCAAAAACTAAAAGACAAGTTCACCCATAGCTTTGAATGGACAAGTCTTGATGTGGAATCGCCCAAGCCCCCTGCCCCCATGAATTTCGACTCGTATGAAGAAGCCTACCATCAATTGATGATGGAATTGATGGAATTGCAAGTGGACCGAATCAAAAGAGCTATTGGGAATGATGCGATCGACCAATTATATATCGATGGTGGCTTTTCCCATAATCAGATATTCGTGGAATTGCTGGCCCATGGCTTTGAAAACATGAAGATCAAGACCACGGACGCCTCTTTAGGTTCGGCACTCGGAGCGGCCATTGCCATTTCCGATGTGGAACTGGACCAAAAGTTCCTCAAAAACAATTACGCCTTAAAAAAGCACAGACCTCTAATTACCAATTGATATGGCCCTAAGTTTCGATACCCGATACCCCTCTGTTGATGATCTGAGGGAGAAAGCAAAGCAAAGAATACCTCGATTTGCCTTTGAATATTTGGATGGCGGTTGCAATGAAGACATTAATATAAAACGAAATACCTCCGAAATCAGGGATATTACCCTAAAACCCACCTACATCAAGGACTTTAGGGGCGCGTCCATCAAAACAACGCTTTTTGGACACCAGTACGACGCTCCATTTGGAGTGGCCCCTGTAGGATTGCAAGGATTGATGTGGCCCAATTCCCCTGAAATTCTGGCCAAAGCGGCCAACAAGCACAATGTGCCCTTCATTTTGAGCACGGTGACCACCATGGATATTGAACGGGCCAGCGAACTTACCGAAGGCAAAGCCTGGTTTCAATTGTACAACCCGGCCGAAGATGTGGTAAGAAACGATATTTTGGATCGAGCGGAAGCCGCAGGATGCCCCGTTTTGGTCTTGCTCTGTGATGTACCGACTTTTGGGTATAGACCTCGGGATTTTAAAAACGGCTTGGCCTTGCCCCCTAAAATGACAATGACGAACATCCTGCAAATTTTGGGCAAACCAAATTGGGCATTTCAAACCCTAAAACACGGTATTCCCACTTTTGAAACCCTAAAACCATACACCCCGGAAGGTCTAAACCTAAAGCAACTGGGCAAGTTTATGGACAAAACCTTTTCGGGCCGTTTGAACGAAGAACGCATCAAACCGATCCGGGACAAATGGAAAGGCAAATTGGTGTTGAAAGGTGTGGCCTCCGAAGAAGATACCGAACAGGCCATAAAATTAGGCTTTGATGGGATTATTGTAAGTAATCACGGAGGAAGACAATTGGATGCGGGGGAATCCACCATTGCGCCATTGACCCGTATTGCGGAAAAATACAAAGACCAAATTACCATCATGATGGACAGCGGCATGCGTTCCGGTCCTGATATGGCACGTTCCCTCGCACGGGGAGCCGAATTCACCTTTATGGGACGCTCCTTTATGTACGGAGCCGCGGCCATGGGCAACAAGGGAGGAGATCACACCATGACCATTCTTAAAGTGCAACTCCAACAGATCATGGACCAATTGTGCTGCGAAAACATCGAGGACCTGCACAAGCATTTGATCTAATAAAGTAAGCACATAAAATTAACAATTAAACCTAACTAGATGAGCCAATATAATATTGATGAAGAGATTGAGGAAATAGCAGGTGGCGAATTCGAAAGAGAACCCGTGCCCCACTCCAAATTAAAAAGCTGGAAAAGCTTTTTGGGCATGTATGCCGGAGAACATGCGGCAGGTACCGAATTTGTGATCGGCCCGCTCTTTTTGACCACGGGTGTCAGTGCTTTTGATCTGATCATAGGACTGCTATTGGGGAACCTTCTGGCGGTATTGAGCTGGCGTTTTCTTACAGCGGAGATTGCCGTCAAGTATCGGCTTACGCTGTACTATCAATTGGAAAAAATAGTGGGCAAAAAATTGGTGATTGGCTACAACCTCGCCAACGGGATTTTGTTCTGCTTCCTTGCTGGGGCCATGATCACGGTCTCTGCTACGGCCGTAGGGATTCCCTTTAATATGGAAATGCCCAAGTTGACGGATACCATGCCCAATGGAATTACCTGGGTGATCATCGTATTGGCCATCGGAGCGGTCATCTCCTTGATTGCTGCAAAAGGCTATGAGACCGTTTCCAAGGCGGCCAACTATATGTCCCCGATCATTGTGCTGGCATTTTTGGCCAGTGGAATCGTGGCATTGCGCGAGCTTGATGTGAACAGCTTTTCCGATTTTTGGAACATCTGGGGCGAAGGTGGCGAACCCTTTCCAGGACAGATCAAATATACGTTTTGGCATGTGATGATCTGGTCTTGGTTCGCCAATGCCGCCATGCACGTGGGGATGTCCGATCTCTCCGTGTTCCGATTTGCAAAAAAGGCCAGTTCCGGTTGGACCACGGCCGCGGGAATGTACGTGGGCCACTATATGGCTTGGATTGCGGCTGCCTTGCTTTATGCGGTGTACCTAAAATCACCTGAGGCACAAGCAGCTTTGGCCGGTGGAACTGCTCCAAACGTCGCTCCTGGCCCATTGGCTTACAATGCTTTGGGAATATTCGGCGCCATTGCTGTGGTTTTGGCGGGTTGGACAACGGCCAATCCCACCATTTACCGTGCAGGATTGGCCTTCCAGGCGATCATTCCCAAGACCTCTACCTTTTGGGTAACCATCATTGCCGGTAGTGTGGCCACCTTGGCAGGCTTGTTCCCTGCCTTTGCCATGAAACTTTTGGATTTTGTGGCACTGTACGGCTTTATTCTGGCACCCATGGGCGCCATTATCGTTTTTGAACATTTTTACGGTAAAAAGGCCAACATCATTATGGATTATGCCGAAACAAGGCACGTGAAATTCAACCGGGCGGTATTCTGGGCCTGGGCCATCAGCTTTGGACTGTGCTACTTTGTATCGGTCACCTTTGACATATTCCTATCCTTTATGACATTGCCTGCCTGGTTGTTGTGCGGGCTATTGTTCTTGCTGATGTCCAAAAAGAAAGAACAACAACCCGTAAAAAACGGATAGCCCCCTATCATAAAAAAGCTGTTGTAGTTGGGCACTTACGTTTCAAAAAGAAAGAGGTCCCGAACCTATTATGGATAGTTCAAACGTAGTTGTCTGCGCCCATGAAACTCGCCAAGGCTTATCTGCAGGCGTTCCCGATGTCCTAACACGAATTTGGGCACCACCAACACAAACCGTTTGGTTTCCCCATGATGCACAAAGGTGGGTTGCCGATAGCGATACCTCACATACAAGGGAACCTCTTGATAGGCCGCCCTACTTTTTGTACTCCCCGAGACCCTATGTATGTTCATATGCCCCACCTCGAAATCAATAGTAGATCGGTTCCGAAGTTGCAGTACCATGTACACCGCTTCCCCATGGTAAACCATATCCTCCAATCGGAAGTGAAGCCCTTTTTTTCGACGGACAGCCAGGTGTTTCTGTTTCCCCGATACCAAGGAATCACAAAACTCCCGGTATCGGTCAGGTTGTTTTTTAAGGGAGTCCAAATCTTCAGGTACCGGCACAGCACGGGACGCTAAAGGTCTTGCATTGCCGATGCTTTTGTCTTTGGAAATAAAATGATGGTACTGGGACAGTATCCTTGCATACCGCAGCTGAAAGGCATAAACAGAACCCTCAGAGGTAATGACCAATAAGTTACTGTCTTCACCTGGAACCCCTTGCAACAGGCCAAAGTGTTCCTCTTTTTCCCTGTTATAGGTGAAGACAAAACCTGAATGACCGGACACCGCCTTTTGAATTGGGTCTGGAAAGAACAGGGCCACGTTCTGGTGTTCATTGGCATACAGGGTATCCAAGGTATGTTGCCCGTAGGTCAATTGGGCAAGGATCAAGAAAAAATAAAAGCTGTTGTTCAAGTTCATGATCAAGGTTTTAAGCGTAATTGATAATGGTTCGGGATTTCTACTTTGATGCTTCGGCTGTCCTTTCGAAAAAGCGCCTTGATGCCCCCCAACTGGGGAACCCCTGGGATGTTGACCTCCCGTATCGTCTCATCCAGGCCTTGGCTGATGATAGCCCCCCTCAAATGGTTCTCCACATAGATGCCCTCCCGGCCATCTTGATGGTCATACCCTTTGAGTTCAACGGAAGTTGCCCCGATCTGGGTCACTCCGACCAAGACACGGTTCGGTCTGATTTTCACAAAACCGTACACTCTGGTATTCATAGGGAACCGTATTCCGTTGAGCATATAGTCGGTTTCCAAGCGCAGCTCGATACGATGACCTTCGCGGACCGTTTGCTGGCCATCTACGCGCACCAAGAGTCCTTCATTGATAGACACCTCGCGCCTATCAGGGTTTGAAGCAAAAAACAGTTGGTGTTCCAACCCAAGTGCATCCGTTAGGCCTTCTTTTGGGGCATTGACCTGAGTTTCCTCCGCTTGCCCCTGCTGCTTGGGCCCACTATCATCATTGAATCCGAAAGCCTTGGGTTTCCCATATTTTTGGCGCCCCTCCATATGGATACTATCGATGATCCGTTGTTTTTCATACGCCATATAGTCGGGATTAAAGTAGCCCTTGTCGTCCACCATATGTTCCGGATATATTGCCGGAGTAGTAGTCTCCCGTTCTTGTTTGATGGCTTCCAAGGCCTCCAATTTGGATTCGTATTCCACGGGGTTCTCCTCCAAGTCGGGCATCGGGATCCGATCGGGTTCCAGCGCCTCTTTCTTATCCTTCCCAAAGGTCAGTATGGCATACACTGTGATAAACAGTACCACACAGGCCAAGACAAGGACAAATACGACTTTATTCTTCTGTAGTTTCATAAGCTTCCATTTTACGTAGTGCATTTTCAAAAAAATCAGTGATCAACAGACCATGGGGATTGTGGGGAAAATTGCGGGCCACCGATATCAATCGTCCCGAGGTGACCAACTCATAGGTGTCCGTGACACGCCCCCGGTTGATACGGATCACGGTCCGGGTTTCAAAGGCATAGGGTTCTTGGTCCATATCGATTCGGGAATCGATGCGTTCCACCTCTTGGACCAGGGAATATTGCAGCAAACGGTTATAAAAGCCATCCGCTTTCTTTTGGCGGTAGACGGCATCCACGGAAGCATTGCCCAACCATAGGGCTTTTTCCATATGCTTTTGATAACTGCCGGCATCCACCCCATAGAACCATTGGTGGAACCGTTCCAAATGCGCCAAGGCCTCCACTTCGAGATTTTCGCGTTGGTCAACGAGCTTCAAGGGAAGCACATCCCCCTGATCACTGACCACAAAGGCAGTGTCCAATGTCCGTCGGTGCATTTGGAACACAAAAGTGACGGAAACGAGACAGACCAGACCCGCTGTGATCACCACGGCCAGGACCACAAAGCGGTTCATTCGCAAAAGTTGTTGTATATTTTTAAAAGGTGTTTTCATAGATCAAAATTTAACCGGTGAACAAGCGAAGGGTAAAACGCGTCGCCCGTCGATAGAGCTTGAACTTGAGCAAAACGATAAAGCCGATGGTCCCCAACTCGATGATGGAGGCAAAGAACTCACTGCCCCAATCCGTACCGAACAGGTTGCCCCAGAAATTGGTACTGATCTCTGTATAGAGGTTGTTCACAAAGACATTGACCAAAAAGAAGGCGGGCACCAGCATATAGACCCCGGCATAGAGCTTAAAAAAGGTATAGGCCAATGAGCGGAATTTCTCGAACACGGACAGACTGATGACCAAGGGGAAAAACGCTTGCATGATCCCCAACAGGAAATACCGCTCTGCCAAGAACAAGGGATAGATGAACAGGTCCATCAACCAAAGCATGACCCCAAGGATAAAGGCCAGCACCTTTAAACCGTACAAGGGCGTGACCAGGGCCTCGTATAACAGGGCCATGGCCTTTTTGGCGGCTTCCAGGGCACCCACATCCCGTTCCAGATCTACGTCCTGCAACTGTAAGGGGAGGAGTGCCGGAGCCGTGTCCCGGTATTGGGTCTCAATGGCCACCAAAATGCCGTCAAAAACCCCCAATACCTCAGTGGAGAATATCACCAAGAGCACGATCAAAAAGTTCTTGGCCAGTTCCGTGGGGGTGAGCCCCCAGGTATGGCCATCAGTAGCTGCGATGCCTTCGTTGTATTTCTTCAACACATTGATCAAAAAGAACAAAACGGCCAAGGCCTTCATCCCAACGATGGTATATTGTGAAAAATCACTGTCCTTTATCGTCTGAAAGACCGCGTCCACATACTCCAATCCTATGCCCAAAAAGAACCCAACCATCATCAATATTCGGTTTCCCTGTTATTAATGATGTCCTGCATCTTCCGAAAGGAGATGATCTCTCGGTAACGTCTAGTCTTGACCTCCAGTTCGGCCACCATTTCCTGGGACCGCCTCTTCTTTTCCATCAGAATGGCAGTACGCTCCGCATCGGTCATTTTCAAAAAATCACTGGACAATATTTGATTCACAAAATCCAGGTCGTCAATGGCCGTGTCCATGATCTGCTCAAAAGAGCGCGATACCCGTTCCACTTCCCCAGCTTTGATATAAGGGGAATTCAAGATGTCCCTCAAATCACTTTGCACGGTTCGGAACAAAACCTCATTGTTCCGTGCCAACTCACGAACCGCCTTCAATTGCTTGACGGCGTTGTTGACCTTGACAATGTTGTCTTTCTGTTCCTTCAAGAACTGTGCGGTCTTCAACAGTTCAGAGGTCTGTTTGGCCGACTCCAACAATGACTTGGTCATGCTGATAAAGTTGGTATTGTCATACACAGGCATCCCCTGGGCCGTGGCACGGCCGGGCAGGTATAGGGCCAAGGTTAGGGCCAGCAGTAGGACTGGGACTTTTTTCCTGATGGGCTGTTGTTTACTTGTTTTCATAAGGTTTTATTTTTTTGATGAGTAAATTCGATGATGGCCTGTTCCATATCCCCGGTCTTTTCAAAAAGTTCCATGATCTGGTTGTTTTCAACTCCATCGGTGAGATAAGCGGCATAGACTTCGGGGGGCACCTCCAAGCGGAACACATTGCTCTCCTTCCCGATTTTGATAAAGATTTCGGTATACTTCCGTTCCCCTGTCAACTGGTTCCGTATGGACTTCAATTGGTTCATGTCATGGGCGGACAGGCTGAGCCTGTTCTTTAAAGCTTCATAGCCCTTTTCGTTTCGTAGACTGTAAATGACCTGGGTATTCTCCAGAATACTGGCCGAGGTGGTGTTTTCGGGCAATTGGTTGATGGATTGCAATACGATACCAATGGCCCCATTCTGTTTTCGGATGGCCTGATAATAGAACTCCACACTTTCCAGGACATTGGGGAATTTCAACTGCTTGGCAAACTCATCAAAGAGGATGATGCCCCGTTCGGA
>TARA_R110002012_G_scaffold59120_1_pt1 | contig 33174 bp, 35 predicted proteins | sample TARA_R110002012 | Tara Oceans TARA_R110002012 (sample SAMEA4396515) | marine metagenome | biome: Westerlies Biome; feature: [DCM] deep chlorophyll maximum layer (ENVO:01000326); material: water (ENVO:00002006), including particulate matter (ENVO:01000060) such as... | depth 40 m
ATTCATAGTATCACTATTTAATTATAGATAACATTTGCTTCTTTAAGGTATGAATAAGCAATAACTCCACCGGCCATTATAGCGATTGGTCCTAATGTCATGCCTGTAAAGTTTGATTCACCACGCACGATATAAGGTATAGAGTGTGCAGTTTCTAAAACACCTATACCCATAGTTGCTAATGCTAGTGTATAACCTACTTTGTGTAGAGGTTTCGTTTCCTTTTCGTAAAATAATTTCGGGTAGTTCTTCATATTAATCATCCTGTTATTGTTTTTATGTCCTTGCCCTTATATGCTAATATTCCAACACCTAATAATAGGCTAGATAATATACTAATGTTTGGGTTTTCAGGGAAAAAGTAATTATCTTCTAATCTTGTAATTCCTCGCCAAATACTTGCTGCGGCTACAACTACAAAAACACCAGTTAAGATATTATTACTTACCATAAAAAAACAATGGACCTTCGACTACTTAAAGTTTATTAAGCCTTGACCCATCTTTGGACTTTCTTTCCGCCTCGGTCATAGGATTTACAAACATACATCTTACCATCTCCTCCTGTTCTTTTAGTCCCTACCTTAACTGAAGTTGCTGAAGTTGAGGGTGAATTTCTCTTTCCTCTTAGAATTCTGCCTGATTTCTTAGCGGGGGTTTTCCTAACTCTCCTAACAGTTTTTTTCTTAGGAGTAGTCTTTTTCTTAGGAGTAGTCTTTTTCTTAGGAGTAGTCTTTTTCTTAGGAGTAGACTTTTTCTTAGGAGCAGACTTTTTCCGCTTTGTTTCAGCATCCATCTTCGTGGTTGGTTTCTTCTTTGAACCTGCCTTTTTCTTGTAAATAACCATTCCTGTTTTAGTTTTACCTTGAACGTATGTTTCTCCATTGTATTCAAAAGATTTCGCATCTGATTTTCTTGCCTTATTTACCTTTGTGAAATATGCATTAACCATAATCACAGATTATTATTACGACTATTTAAAGTTTTATCTAAAACTGTTCTAAGACTCCGGCATCTAACATTTCTTTAATAGTATCTTTTAACATATTATACCAACCTACATCACAAGTAATTTGTTCATAAGTGTCTCCAACCTGATAAGAATCATAAGTAACTTCACTAACCGTAACAATATACCCATCCAAGTTATCATCCATAAAAAGTTCAACATAGATTAAATATTCCTCGTCTTGAATTTCTTTTAAAATAACTTCTCCCTTGATTTGATGACAAGGAATAGATGTAATATTTAAGTTATCCGATTCACTATAAGGAGTTCCTGATGTAGCCACTATAAAAATAAAACTAACGGCCAATACAAAAATAAAATTTTCATTCATAGGTTTTCGGTATTTAATTTCTTCTTCATCATCAAGAGAATTAACCATATTATAAAGTTATTCTCTCGATATATAAAAGGTTGCAAAGATTTAAATATGTTATATCGTAATATTTAATATGAAAATTCTTTTTTGGACTGGTTATAATGATGAAGTTTTTAAAACTATGGAAAATGTAGATTCTAATTTTGATTCAGACCGAGGATGGGGAAGTGAAGGGTCTTTGTGTAGACTTGCTGTTGGTTTGAATAAGTTAGGACACGAAGTAGATATATTTGGAGGATTAGGTATGAAAAGTCAAGGGGTAAACATAATGGATTATGATGCAGTTATAGTTCAAAGATATTTAAATTTTTTAATTTATGAAGATACAAATCATCCCAACATTATTTTATGGCTACATGATACTATTGCGTTGCCTTGGTATAAGGGAGTAGCAATAGAAGATAGTGGAAAAAATCTATATGAGTTGGCCGCAAGAAATAATATTTTTAGAAAGTCGGTTGTATTGACACCGTTTCACGAAAGGAAAATTAGGAGTGTTTATGAACTTCCGCAAGGGCATTTTGAAGTTATAGGGCATGGAATAAATCAAGAAATTGATACTAATGATTTGACGAAAAAAATTCCTTATCGTATGATTTGGACTTCGGATTGGTTAAGAGGGTTGAAAAAAACCATTCAAATTATGAATCATATTTCTCCTAAAGAAGTCGCTATTTCTTTGGAAATTTTTGGAGAGGGTTCTTCCCCTTCGAGAAACCTAGAATACTATGATAAAGAAAATCCTACATTGAGGCAAGTCATAGAACAATCGCCGCATGAAATTATAATTAGGCCTAGAGTAGATAATGATGAATTGGTTGCTTCTTGGGGCAAAACTGATTTTTGGTTTTATCCAACAGATTTTGAAGAAACTTATTGTATTACTGCATTAGAGGCTCAAAGGGCGGGTGCGTTTTGTTTTACCTCAAATGTTGGTTCTTTGCCTGATGTGATTGGCGATAGAGGATTAATTTATCATGAAGGAAAAAATACAGAAGAATATTATATGCACTTAGCAAAGGTATTAAAATATTATTTGCTGAATCCTGAAGAAATAAGTGATATTAAGAGTAGGGGTGTCGAATGGGCAAAAACACAAACTAGTATCAATATGGCAAAACAATGGGAATCGTTATTATTGAGTGGTGTGAATAATTTTAAATTTTTTGAAGGTCGTGCATAACATGGTTTTAGTTTCTCACAGATATAAATTTATTTACCTTAAAAATGCTAAGGTAGCAGGAAGTAGTGTTGAATCTTTTTTTGCACAATATTGCATAGACCCTAATATTGATTTTGTTATCAAAGATGATATAGAGTTGGTTGGTGCTTATGGAGGAAAAACTGAATTTGGTGAGGTGGGAAGTATTGGAGACAATGGACCTCATGCAACGGCAGTTTCCATTAAAAATGAGTGGGGAGAAGAAATGTTTAATGAATATTTTAAATTTTGTGTGATAAGAAATCCTTATGATAAAATTGTATCTTCTTATTATTATTGGAAAAACCATCCGACATTTGAGTGGGTAAGTGATGGAGTAAATAATTATAATATGAATACTATGACTTTTAAAGATTTTTGCCGACTAACTGATTGTATAAATCTTAATATCCATTGTGTTAGTAGTGTCATCAATTCTGCTAACATAAGTTATCCTATTTCTTGTTGTGATTATATTATAAGGTATGAAAAATTAGAAGAAGATATAATTAATGTTTGTGAAAAATTAGGTATTAAAGAATATAATTTACAATTATTACCTAAATATAAATCTAATACTAGGCCTAAAGATAATGGTTATAGAGAATATTATGATGATGAAACCAAACAATTAGTTTATGAAAAACATAAAATGGAATTTGAAATTTTTGGATATGATTTTTAATTTATTGGATTTTTACAAAATGCCACTTATCTAATCCGAAAGTTTTATAACCTATATGAGCAAGAAAACCTACTAAGAAAGTTCCAATGAAAGGCCATGCTTTATTTTGTTCCAATTTTTTACTAGGAATTACCATTAATACCGAACCTATTACTAATGTAGTAAATCCTACAATCACACTCTCTAATACTATTCCTTTTCTCATTTAATCACCTAAATAATGCCCTCCAAGCCGCAGAAATCCTTTCCGAAAAGGTTGTCTTTTCTTGTTGGGTGGATGGTAATTTAGGCATCAAATCAAAATTCGTGCGTGGTCTTTGGTTTGGAAGTTGTTGGGGTAAAAAGTTTCTACTAGAATCTGTTGCTGAATTAGTATTTCTACTAGGTCTGTCTAAGAAATTCCAAAAAGTTCTTTGAACATCTTGTGTCCAAGAGTAACTATCAATATTTCCATCACCATCTTCATCAAATTCTTGTAGATTTCTTGCTCCTGCTCGATTTGATAAACTAGCGATGCTTGCTTGTGCTTCTTCGTTTGTAATACTTGAATCTGTGTTCCAATCATACCAATGGGTTGTTGATTGAGTCTCGGCACCAGTTTCTTCATCAATATCCCAATCCCTTTCTAGTCCTCTATTATCTAAAATTGTTACACTACCAACATCGGTTGCTTGTTCAGGTCTGTTAGCAATTTGACTATCTCCACCCCACCAATTACCTGCATTAACACTATGAGTTATTTGAGAACCTTCAGTATTTTCATCTTCAACATCTGTAAAACCATGATAATTACTCATTGCCATATTAGGTTGAATCATACTAATAAACTGTCCTTCCCTTGACTCTTGAGTATTTGCATTTAAAACTAAATTATTTATAGGGCTTCCAAAAGTATCTACCCCTAAAAATGACATAATATATTATTATTAGTTTTAGATACTTAAAGATTATGCAGTAACTTGTCGGTTCAACCATTTTTCTTCGAGTAATTGTTGATTGCCTTCTCCATCTTCCCACATAGCATACCAATAAAAGTCATAGCGAGTAGTATTCTCTTGTGAAAAATTATCTAAAAACATATATCTAAAATCATCAGCATATCCTTGTATGTAGTAGATTTCTGTAATCCATTGAAGAGGTCCTTCTCCGCCGGCTTGACTAATGGTTTGATTGACCGTATAAACTAAGAATTGAACTGTAACATTATAACCCTGAAGTTCATTAGGTTGTTCGCCACAATCAAGGTCAAATCCTACCGTTGCATTAGTGCTGTTAGTTTGAATATTGATGGTAAAGAGATTAATTTCACAAAATTCAGGGTCTTGTGCTTCAACATCTATTCCCCAAAAATTAACTTGTTCTAAAATTTCATCATCAAGAAAAGCAGTTATTTTTGGAATCCATGAATTCCCTACTGCTACACCATCGAAAATATAATTAATATCATTATCATCATCTCCTGCAATAACTAAATAATGGGTATAATTAGCACCATATCCATTTTGATATAGTTCTATACCAATCTCTAATTCTTCATCTTCGCAATTTGTAGGAATAATTCTAAATGCAATTAAAATTGCATCTTGTTCTTCATCATCCGCCATATGTCCACGATAATGATTAGCAATCTCTACCTCACAAGGTTCTTCAGGAGGATATTCACATGAGCCATCATCTTCAGTTGCTTCCGTTTGATAATTTTCTGCATCAGGGTCGGTGCAACCTTGTATCGGTTCAGGAAGGTATTCACATGAACCATCATCTTCATTTGCTTGGGAATTATAATTTTCCGCATTTGAATCCATACAACCCCAAACTATTTCGACAGGTTTTTTAACGCCTGTAATTTGTGTTTGTGCAATTGGAATTCCTCCGTTGTCAAAATCATCTTGAATAAATAAATCCACCCAAATAACTATTTCTCTATCAGGGGCATCTCCCAGTTCTATATGGAAATTAGAATCTTGATACCAATCATAAATATCAATATTTCCAACTACCCATTCTTGAGATGGATTTTCAGAATCAAAAGCATTAGCCATAACTACCATTGTGTCTAAATAATCAGTTGAAATAGTTTCACAATCAGTCCATAAATTGCCAAAAACATTTAACTCATCATTTTCCCATGTCCAATCTGCCCAATCAATCCCATATCCGCAAGAATTAGTAATTGGTGAAATTTCTCCCTCATCTTCAAATATATCAATCACTCCGAAGGCTTCTAACCCACCTCCTGTTAATAATAAGAAAACTGGAATCAAAGTAGTTATTAAATTTCTAAGATTTTCTGCCTTTCTTTGAACCGATTCAATGGCTCTATCTACTACATCACCATCAAGAGTAGTTTCAACTTTTACTTCAGTTGAATTATCTCCACCATTAAGTATTTTATTGCCATCAACATCCTTAGAAATTTCTTTAACTGCATCCATTAAGGCGGCTGCATCTTTTAATTCTCTAATAATATCTCTCTTGGCAGTATCATCGGATTCAGACATAAATAATAGTTAGTTTGACTACTACTTAAAGATTTTCTCCTAATTATCCTTGTTAAAAAAATTTTTGATGTTTTTCCATACACTAAAACTAGGCAAGAGTGAAAATCCCTTAATAATTTTCATAATATTACTATCCACTCATTGAAAAGATTAAGCCTAAATAAAATATCAAATAACCTAGTGCAATCGCACCACAAAATATTTCTAACAACAATATAAGCAATTCCTTAATTATTATTTAAAACTTACTCTAAAGAACCTTCAACACTATGTAAAATTTTATTATTTTTCTTTACAAAATCTATAAATTCCAATGCAACTTCTCTTGTTTCATCGGAAGGATTTAAATTGATGATTTCTCTCATCATATGAATAGAAAACAAATCAAAAGTATTTGCTCCCTTAAACTCATCAGGCCTTCCATTATTATATTCATTTACCATAAATTCGTATGTCGTTTTTTGTATTTCGTTCATCATGCACTCACCTCATAAATCTTTGCTGTTGCTTTATTAATAATATAATTTTCGTGGCTCTCAAATAAAGAATGTCCACTTTCTGCATCTGTTGTAAATATTGTTCCACTCCTCATATGAATATCACAGAATTCATCACCATTATGAAAACTAATAGCACTCATATCTGCAAGATTTAAGTAACTTTTTCCAGTAGTGGTATTTAACCAAATAAACTTATCCATAATTAATCACTCCTGCCCACTAGATAATATCTAACATATCTTTGTCCCGTTAAATCTTTTTTCCATTCTCTTGTGAATTCATAACCTATTTCCTTCAAATCACAAATTCTTCTTGGTAATGACCTAATTTTATACACGGCTTGCGCTTCTACATTACTAATACTACCACATTCTTCAAAGTGTTCTATCAACATTTTATTTTGACTCTTATTCATTTTATTTGCCTCTATTCTATCCTGCTATTATTACCTATATAAAACTACCCTTCTGACTACCTTATCTATGTGGATTATAACCAATGGGTCGTGCATAACTTATCTCTCTCGTTGTAGTGCAATATTCGCAACATTCCAAATCTGTAATCTGTTGATGTTTCCAATGTTGGTGAAAAGAAATATTTTTTTGATATTTCCATTGGTGATTTCCAGTAGGAGAAATTAAACAATCGGGATTTTCCAAAGTAATTTTTTCATTATGTGTATTCTTACATCTCCTACACCGATAGATATTATTCGTTAATGTTTTACTAATCTTAATGTAATTAACTAAATCATATATGCAAGGGCTTTTTCTGTTCGATTTAATACACTCATTTTTTCCAATTTTCATTCTGACACCCTCTAATCCTAATATTCTCAAATCTTCGACTTTAAGATTGCGTATAAAGGTTTGCTTAGAAAAATTAGTTCCAAGGAAAATCTAAACCCATATGACCCCACTTAGCGGTTTCTGAATAGTCTATATCCTTTAGTTGAAGATACTCAATAATTCCATTAGGGGATAAATCATAATCTTTAATATACTTAACATCCTTGCCCCAACCCGAATCATAATTAATAATTGCCGTAGCCTGTATAGGTTTATCATGACCGATAGCATAACTTAATTCAACCTTTACTTCTTTAGCATCATATTTTTTAAGATAATCAACTGCAATTTTTCTAGCCATGTATGCCCCACTCCTATCAACCTTAGTAACATCTTTTCCACTAAATGCTCCACCACCCAAAGGAACTCTAGGTCCATAATTATCCGTTGCTAATTTTCTTCCAGTTACCCCTGCATCTGCTTGAAAAGAACCAATTTCCCAATCACCTGCGGGATTACAATGCATCTCCACAATATTATACTCAGGATATTGAGTAAAAAAATCTTTAACTAATATCTTTAAATCTTCCTTTGGTGCGTTTTGAAAAGAGGCAACAACCCTAACATCATTATCATCTAAGGTAATCTGAGTTTTACCATCAAAAGGATATTTACTGTAAATATATCTATTTAACTGTCTTGCTAAATAATATTCTTGAGGAACTAATTCGTCATTTTCATTACAAGCATATCCTATCATTATTCCTTGGTCGCCAGCCCCTCCAATATCTACTCCTTGAGCAATTCGAGGGGATTGTTGATGAATGTGTATAATTATATCATCAATTCCTGTCAATTTATTGACAATTTCTTTAATTTTTATATCACTTACGTTGGTTTTAGAAGTAATTTCACCCGTAATAAAAATCTTTGAGTGTCCTCCGCAAGTTTCAATTGCACATCTTGAATCTTTATCTCCCTTAACATATTCATATAAAATAGAATCCGATATTCTATCACAAAGTTTGTCAGGGTGTTTAGGCGAAATAAATTCTGCTGTTCGTATTGTCATAGATTAAAATTATCTATCAGACCTATATAATACTTACTCAGAAATAGAGATAGTGTTTAGAGATTTATATAGTCGCCCGAAACTAATATGTATGCAACAGACACTACAACTGCAAATCCAGCCATAATTTTTTGATTTTTAGATAACTTATCCCAACTTGCTTTGATACCTCTTGCCTTTTGTTCCAATTCTTCAGCCGTTTCAAAAGCATCTTCAATTGCTTCCATACTTTCTTCCGCCGCCATTTCTATATCGTCAGATGCATCTTTTAATTCTGAAATCGCCCCCTTAATATCTTTTTCCGCAAGTTTTTCGCTAACGTCAGCAAATTCGTCTGCCGCCGTTTCTACTGCATCAACCGCTTCTTCAGTTTGCTCAATGACGTTTTCTACGGATTGTAATGTAGCATTGAGGTCAGATACTAATCGAGTTATTAATTCACTTTTCTTACCGGAAACCTTTAAACCTCTTTCCTTTAATTCATCTTTTAATTCATATACTGTATGTGATTGAAAATCATCTTCACTAACCATCTTTGTCTCATTAGTCATAATATTCGAGTATTCCTTTACCTATTTAAATGTTTCCACCTTATGAGTGTATTATTGTAGTTAGTTTTCCATGAGTATATATTAATGAAGAATATTGGGTGTCTTGAAGAGTGTTTTGAATCTGATAAATTAATTCATTACGAATATCTTTATGAATGTAGTTTGTATTTTGAAGATTCACTACTATATTTTTTCCTTTTCGATACATTTCAAATTTCCCCTTTTGTAGTGTATTATACATTATATTTTCAAGACTTTTTTTAATATAAGAATCGTTAGTTATCTTGTCGCTAATTAGAATGTCCATAACATTCGATTATAAACTAATACTTAAACCTTTGTATTAACAAAAATCTCTCATCGGAAACAAAGAATCTAAAAAACCCTTAGACCATCCAGTTCTCATACTATTAAAATCTAAATCACCATAAAACATATCTATCATTAATTCTTCTGCTAACCAACAATTTAACATAACTTCTAATGCATCATCTTCGGTTTCTAAGGTATTGTAAACGTCTTTGTAAAATATTTTATTATTCATAAATGCTTTTTTACCCAAGATAATTCCTAATTGAAAAGCAGATTCATTTAACATATTAAACCTCGCATATCCCACTCATACAATCGCTAGAGGCTGAACCAATTATTATTCCTTGAGATTCTAAATGTAATTTGGCTTCTTCAACTGTTAATGGAACTAATGGCTCGTTACCACGACTTCCACTTCTATAAACTGTAGTTCCCTTACACATAGGGGCATATTTTAATAATAAATTACCATATTTTTCAATAGGATAATCTTGAGGTAAGTTAATTGTTTTACTTACTGCATTATCAATATGTTTTTGAACTATTATCTGCATTCTTAAATGGTCCTCTACTGATATTTCATGGGCAGAAACAAAAGATGACAAATCATAACCTTGTTCAAATAATTGTTGAAACAAAGGGTCAATAACTATTTCTTCTTTTATTTGCCTTTCATTACTATTTTCTACATCGGCATAATACCTTCTTTTATATCCGGGTGAGAAAACAGGCTCAATACCCGATGAAGTTCCTGAGACTATGGAGGTAGTTCCTGTCGGTGCAATAGTTAATAATGCACAATTCCTAATCCCATATTCTCGAATCTTAGCCCGAATTCCCTTTGTCAAAGTTTTACAAAACCCGCTTTCAAGAAATTTTTCTGTATCAAATGCAGGAAATGAACCTTTTTCTGCTGCTATATATGTTGAAGCCTCATAAGCCCTCTTTTTAATATAGTTCATAATTTTTTCAACCATCTTTCTACCTTCTGTATTATCATATCTATAACCCATTTTTATTAAACAATGTCCTAGACCCATGATACCAAGCCCTATTCTACGGACATTTTGACAATTCTTTTCTATTTCAGGAAGAGGATAAATATTAACATCCAATACATCATCTAAAAATCTAACCCCAACAGTTACGGTGTCGGCTAACATATCCCAATCTATTTCATTAGTTTCAGGGTCAATATGGCTAACGAGATTTATGGCTCCCAAATCACAACAACCATATGGCTCTAACCAAATTTCTCCACAAGGGTTTGTAGAAATCAATTTTTTATAATACCATATATTATTCATTTCATTCGCCAAACCTTGATTTAATATTCCCGGTTCACCCGATTCCCAAGAGTTATAAACTATAATATCCCAAATTTCTTTAGCAGGGATTCGACTTACCTCTTTATTATTCCAATCAAAAACAATATCTTCATCATTTTTTATTTTTTCAAAAAATTCATTATCAACTAATACGGACACATTTGCATTTTTTAATCTTTGGTCTAATTGATATTTAACTAAATATTGTATAACTTTTTCCACATCATCATTATATTTCTCTAAAATATCATCCAATTCGGCCTTGGGTAAATTAGGATAGGTGTCCATCAACAAATCACTTACATTATCTCTAGTCATCTCAAAACGATTGAATTTTTTACTTAAAAATTCCATTATATCTGCATGGTCGTATCTAAGACATTGCATTAGAGCAGTTCTTCGCCCACCACCAGCCTTAATTACTTCTCCAGTCTGATTAATTACTTCCATCAAAGATACTGCACCTGTGGCCTGACCACCCGTTCCTCTTATAGGTGTCCCTCTTGGTCTGATGGGACTAAAATTAATTCCAACCCCTCCACCAGTTCCACTTATCACTAACATATCACTTACTGTTTTTCCCCAACCCTCTCGGCTATCGTCAGCAGGAACTACGAAACAATTTAACAATTGTCCTTTCATTCTTCCACTACCATACCATATTCTTCCTCCGGGAATAAATCTATTATTTACCATTACGGTTTTAAATCTCCCACTCCACTTATCCCTATTGCCATTTTCAGCAGAAGATATGTGGTTTGCAACTCTTTCACAAGCCTCATCCCACGTTTCTTCGTGGCTTAGTGCATATCTTTGTTTAAAAATCGTGTCTGCAAAATCAGTTGGTTCATACATAATGTTACCTTGTTTATCAACTATTTAATACCTTTGTTATATTATCATTAGAATAAAATAATTACATCTAAACTCAATTTACAGACAATTTTACATTCACTAATTTGTCAATACAAATCTTTTCTTCAGTAATCAAATATACTGGATTAGCATCCCAATTTAATTCTTTATCGGATTCATTAGAATCTGCTTCATCCATATTTTTCACCTCTTGTTCCGCATCCCATAAAAACCAGTCATCATTTTTCCTAGTCCATTTGTTTTGAAACCTATTTCCTAATGGTTTATTAAACATTTGTTTATTTTCTTTCTTGTAATAAGTCGGAGGCCTTGATATTACCTGTTTAACTGGTTTTTTCCAATCTCCTGCTATCAATAGTAAATCACTCCCTGAAAAATTATTTTCTTTCGAATCTAAAATTTCTTTTATAGCAACAAATAAATCCTTATAAGAAATAGTTTTATCTTCATCCTGCGTAATAAATAAACAGTCATAGTTTTGATAAATACTGATTTCATTAGATACTCCTGCTCTTGATTGTAATGAGGCCAAATCAAAAACTGCTGGCTTATTGTCTAAATTCAATTTACTCTCAAGAGACATAAAAGACTCTAAAGTATGTTCTATTTCTACAAAATCACAATAGAATAAAATATAGTCCCAATCGGTTTCGTTAGATAATTCGTATGACACCAGCCACGAATTGTTTGTAGGTAGTAGTTCGAATGAAATGGTTTGAAAATTAACAATACCTTTAAGAGTTTCCACACTTTCCATTATTTTACGATAATCGGCATCTGTTATCACCACATACCCATTGCCTAATTTTTGTATAGGGGAATCTTCCTTTTCACTATCTGTATATGTTACTTTTAATTTTTCCTGAGTTTTTGTTTCTATTTTTTTACTATCTTCTATTTTATTGCTGAAATGTTTTTTATCCTTTTGGTGAGATTCTAAAGACTTTTTTGTTTTAAATCTTTTATCACATACTGGGCATCTGTTAGGCTTCTTAGTATTAGTGGGGTTTTTCCACGATGTTTTGGTCGTGATTGTCTTTTTTTCAGGTTCTGTATATATTATAGCACCACCTTGATGCCCAGTTTTTGCTTTATGTTCAGTAAGGTCAGAACGATTTCTAAAAACCTCTTTACAAACAGGACACATAACTTTAGGCAAAAATTTCACTTCCTAATATCTTCAGGATATATTTTTCCATTTTATCTTTATCTATATTAATCTTTTCTTCTGCACTCATTTCAAATTCTTCGGCATCTTGAATAATTGCTTCAGGATTCAACCCCTCCTCCTGTCGCATATATTCAATTAAATCATAATTTCTTTCTATTAAAACTCGCTTACAAAATTGATTTAATTCACTATCGTAATTATTGCTTGTAGCACTATATACCATATCATATAAACGAATATCATTTTCCACACCCACCATTTTTTTACCTAAATTATCTTTAACCAAAATTCTTCCAGTCTGTCTCAAATATTGTTCATAGGTCATATTATAATTCCATTCACCACAAAGGGAAAGTAAAATGGGTTTTCCTGCATTATCCATTGTAAAGTTTCCAATTGGTAAGCCAAGATTTAAGTATTTCTTTCCATCAGACTCTCTAATTTCAATCATATTATATATCTCTAAGGTTTCTTCGTAAGCCTGTTCGCTTCTAAGTGATGTTAAAAGTTTTGTTAATACATGAGGGGGTCTATTTAATTCTTTGATGTCTCCCGAACCTAAGGAACTGTAAAACAATAAAAATAATAAAGAGTCTTGGGTGTAAATTGACTGGACCGAATCCTCTTCCTCGTCTGAATTGGGTAAAAGAAGATAATCCCACCATGTTTGACCTCCTCTTATGTCTATTTGCCTAAATACTGAATTTAATAAATAAGTTTCAGGACTCCAATTATCATCATAACTATCATTTGTATTCAAACTAATTTTTGCCCCTTCTATTCGATTATTAATAGTATTATACATGAAATTACCGCTAGTTTTTAATATTGATGAATAATTTATTAAAAATTCCATCAAACTATATTCAGGATTCTTCATATTTTTTATCATAGCCCTGATAACTTTTTTTACTGCTACTGCATTACAAAAATCATTATTATATCTCCACAAAGGCAAATCTTCTCCTTCATCAGTAATTAAGTCCCATCCTATTTCAGGATTACTATCATAAAAAACCAAAGTTATTTGATTTTTCCATAATTTTTTACTACCATCATCCCTTAAACCATAATCATCTTGATTCCAACCATAAACAGAATCCCAACCATTAGGATATACCTCACTCCATTTATTAGTAATTCTAGCCCTCCCACTATCCCAATAACTTCCTGACAATTTTAATCCCTTGTCAGTAAGTTCAGCCTTTTCAACATACCTTATATTTAAAGATAATGGTGCAGTATCTGTAGTCGTTTTATTTTGCTCAGTTATTTTACTTCTTTCTGATTTTAATTCTCTTCTTTGATTTAACAAATTAAGTAGTGGTAAAACAGTATCTTCACCTTCGTTATTTTCCATGAAATCTTCTATATTATCAAAATCATAATCTTCCTCAACATTTAATCGTGCTAATTCTTCATTAATCATTAGATTTGTAGTTTCTATTTGTAAATTTATTTCTTGCAAGAGTTCTTTCTTAACGTCATCTAAGAAATAATCATCTCCCTTCTTAAAAACCGATTCATAAGGCGGTTTAAAGTTTACATCTATAATAATTTGAGGTTTTTGAACACTAACTATCTGTTCATTAATTGAATCTCCAATTCTTTGAATATTTGCAGGTATAGATTTATTAATCGGAAATTTACCAAAACCTCCTCGCCACATACTTATATTATCAAAATTCAATTCTTGTAAACTTTGTTTTAATCCAGTTAAATTCTTCACACTTCTTAAATTACCTGCACTTAAAATAAAATTTTTGAATATGTTTAAAGAATCTTTTTGTTTTTTATTGATGTTTTTGAATAAATAATTCATATAAATATTAAATAGTTGTAATCTTAATTCATCACTTATTGCAGGATTATTAAGAATTATATTGGGAGCATTATCGAATAATAATTTACTAGTGCTAGTATTTTCAAAATCTAAATCATTAAAATCAAATTTAGCATTTAAAATTAAATCTTGAATTAATGATTTATCTACATCATTAATTAATTTTTTTATGGTATTTTTGGAAATTATAGGATTCTTTACTAAATTTTCAATTATTGTAGTTTTTAAATCTGTCGTAGCAAAATTTATTTCAAAAGCATCATAATCTGCACCGTATATTTCGAATATATCAGGATAATGTAAATTTTCTTTATAGGAATTTATTTGTTTGTTATTAATAAAGTCTTTTTTAATAATAGTCGATGGTAATGAATAGGTAGTATTTGTTTGGGCTGTTAAAATTAACTTAGATTGCATAGATTCGGGAATGTATGGATTACTAGAAAGTGCGGTTAAATATACTGCTAATCTTTTTAAGCAAAGTAATGTTTCTTGTTCTATGTTGTAAATTTCATCAATCCTTCTTAATTGTTCAAAATCAAGAGTATCATCATCATAATATATAATTTCATTAAATTGAGAGGGAACTGTAAAGGTATATTTTGCTCTTGATATTTGTCCTCGTAATCTGTTTTGCTTTGAAGAAAATAAATCTCCAAAACTTAATCTAAATATTTGTTCTTCGACCATTGCGAATTGTCGAGGAAGTCGTAACAATAAAATAATATTTTCCATAGAATATGATAAAGAATATTTAGGATTTAGTAGCATAACTAGAAATTGAGTTAAGCCGACCCCATTAAATTCTCTTCGAAGGTTTTTATCTGCTAAGTCAGAAATTTTATAATTTGGAATTATTATATTTTGTTGTAATATGGATATGTTATCGCCCTTAAGTTTCTTTGAAATTTCTACTACTTGGGAATTATTAATGTAGGGATTACAAGGAGATAATTTTCCATCAGCCCCTACTAAAGTATCAAATAAACAACCATAAAACTCTAAATTATTATCATTACCTTTAAGTGTATTATCTAAAAATTGAATATATATTTTAAGCAAATGATTATAGGAACTTGAAGAATTCATGAAATGATATAAATAATATAACATTGTAAATTTAAACTCAGATATTTGTTGAGGAATTTTATTCCAAGCACTAATACAGGTTACATTTTGTAATTTTCTTATTTGTAATATTGAATTTGAAGAGAGTGTCATTCGTGCTAAAGGATTAGATAACTGAATATCTCCATCATAATTACTGCCTTTAGAGAAATCTTCGAATAAATCTCCATTTGATTCTATACCTATATTATTAAAACCTTCATTTAACCTACACCTTTGAAAAATTTCTCCTATTTGTGGTAATTCGGGATGAATAAATGAGCCAAAAATACTAGCATCTTGATAACATATACTTGAAATATCAGATTTATCGTATAATAAATTATAGGTTAATGATTGATATACTCTATTATACATTTTTTTAAATGCCTTTTGCTTTCTTTTGGATATTCCTTCGCCATTAATATATTCATTTATAAAAGCCATCATACCACATAATTCTATATAGTTTTTTTCTGTCAGCATAGGATTGTATGCTAATGTATTGATTACTAATAACTGGTGGTATGTTAATAAATCCTTTTGATTTTGAATATTTTTGATACCATCACCTGCCATCAAAGTTGTTTGAGTATTTCGATTAGACCAAAAATTCCAATTTAATGAAATCTCAGGAAATATTGTATTAGGAAGTTTATTTTTTAAATTACCCTTGACAGAAAGTTTTAATTTACGAATCATATCGGAAATTATATCACTATCTATTGAAACTATTTTTACTTCATTTATTGTGTTTTCTAAATTTAGTAAAAATATATCTGATGCATTTGCAATATTTTCTAATCCTCTCCTGTCCTTAAGTATAAATTGTTGATTATAGAGGTGTTCTTGAATACTAATGTCAGGAGAATGTCCTATGAAAACCTCCAAAACCGAAGGGTGATTAAATATTAATTTTAAAAGACATTCAGGTCCCCAATTCCATTGTTTAGTTGTGTCAAATTCATCAAAATTCTTAGCGAGAGAGGTGGTTTCTCTAGCAGGTTGTAAAAGCCAAGATATATTTTTTGTAGTAGAATCTAAGGCCAGTTCTAAAAAATCTTTTCTAATAGATTCGTTTTCACCAATGCAATTTCTTTTTAATCCCCTAATTACTTTTGCAAGAGATAAACTTGAAATCCAAATTTGAGGGTTTTGAGCAACTGTTCGATAAATTTCGGGAAATCTCTGCCCCCATAATCCAATATCATCAATTAAACCTTGAGGTCTAGTTATATCTTGATAATTTTTCAGAGAAAATTCAACATATTCTAATATATCATCGGCTCCAGTATCATCACTAATTTCCATATATGCTGCTGAACTTGAACTTTTTTCGCCAAATCTTAATCCTTTATTATAATCAGGGATTAATTCACTAACACCATTTAACCCGACACAATCATAATTTCCTGATGCTATTTTACCAGTATAACCATTACCATTATAATCTAAATAAGACCACCCATTTTTATAAGGTGCTGTAATTCTATTAACTGCATTCCTAATTCTTTCTTCCCTACCATTACCCTCAGAATCAGAATTCCAAATACTATTTCCGTTATTATCTTTAATTTTCTTAAACATTATTGCTAAGGCAGTAATAATTGCACTCGCCCAAGTTTGTTCTTTAGGATAGGCTGTTGTTTCGATTCCGATTCCCCAACCAATATTTTTCGTTGCCTTTTCATTCGGATTTTCCCTTTCAAATTTTTCGCCCCACCTAAGACTAAACCTACCTATTTTTTCAACTAAATTACTCTCGAATAATTCTTTAGGAGTTAAATCGTCAAAATCACCACTACTCATCTTATCCATATAATCATCTATTACCTCTTCCCCTACTCTTGCTACATAAGCAACACCATTACCATTGTAAAAATCGAAATAAGGTCCTGATGAATACATTCCATTATAATTAATACAACTAACATATCCCTTCTTAGTTACCCCATCCCATCGTCTTTCGCTCCTTATCCCCCACTCTCTTGATGTATTAGACATAATAACATCTAATGGATTATTGGTAATCCAAATAAGATAATTTTCCTCTTCTACTAATATATTCTCCATTTTTTTTTCTACTAATAAGCCCCCCCTATCCTTTTTAGACTTTTTCGGTTGATATTGCTTCAGATTCGTTTTAGTTTCTTTATCCATTATTTTATCTAAAATTTCATCAATACTAATTGTTTTATTTACATAAATTAATTCTGTCTGAACTATTTTTTCAACATATATTCTTGGCTTTTGAATATTTACAAACTCTTTTAAATCATCTATATCTGAGTTATTAACCTCTTCAAATATGTCTATTGGGTTTCGTTGTTTAAGGTATGTGGCTAATTCACCCGGACCCATATTTATTTCTGCTAACGCAGACTTATAGGGTTCTTCTCGGAAATAACCTTGAATCGGACCCATGACAGACATAGGACTTCTTAAAGAACCTTGTAATATTATTTCTTGAGCCATAAAATATTTAATTAATAAATCAAAATCTATATCTATATTTACATCACTAGTAACATCAGTTTCTACCTCTTCAAAAACACGAAATACTAAATCTTTATGATAAATAGAATTAGGATTTTTATATTCATATTGTATTTCTTCAGTATTTTCGGAAACTGGTTCTCCTGTTAATGGATTCATCACCCTTAAGTATTTTAAATCATCACTTGAGTTTAATATATTAATAAATTGCATAATATATATACTTATTTGCTGCAAAGGTTTTGAACTTTGTGCTTTTATTGCATAAACACCATTTACTAAATCAAAAATCCTTGAATACTCCCCTAATTTTGCGACATTATGCTTATTACCATCAATATCTCTTTTTTCGACTTTGTTTTTTATCATACCTCTAATAATATCTTCAGATGAAAATTTATCGCCCCAATCCCGAAATCTCCCAAGCCTTCCCGCTTCATTACCGACACCCCCTCCATTAAACCAATAATTTTTCTTTAATGGAACAGAACTAATTAGATTATCCATAGATAACCATTTTTTAGAATCCTTTTCATTTAAAAATCTAGTCGGTTCACCATCATAAAGTTCTACAATTTGTGATTGATACTTAGTATTCTCATATATAGCAGAATTGGGATGGTGAGGGTGATTATTAATTTCATTTTTAAGTTTTTCAGTCCATACATCTATTATTTCTTCATCAGACATAGATTCATTTAGATTCGGAAAAAATTCTTCATCATCAATTATTTCAGGATAGGTCGGTTGAGGTTTAAAATAAGATTTATCATTATATTTAGTTCTAATGGTATGAAGTTCCTCAAACTTAATTTTAAAATCATCAATAGCCATATTCTGAAATATGGGTGCGACTATTTAAAACTTAACCTATAATAAAAAATTATCAAGCGATACAAGAATATTTACATCATTTATTTTTAAAGATAATTCCTTTAAAACTGATTTTTCAATTCTATTTAAATCTACTAAATTTAATAAATACAACATCAAATTTTGATAATCTTTTGAATTGTCATTAAACAATGTAAGTGAATAAGTAATAAAATTATCGGTAATTATAAAATTATTCCACATATCTACTATTTGATAATTTTGTTCTATTTGGTTGCAAATTAAATTTAAGTTATCATCAATAAAATCCACCGACCACGATTGGGATTGGTTAATGTTTTTTAACATATCTTCTATTGTAAAAGAAAACTCATATTTTCCGGTTTGACACCTGATTGGTAATGATGGAGAGATTCTATCATATAGTTCTAGGCTTCCTATTTTGATTGCTAATGAATTGATAAGATTATTAAAAATTTCTTCGGTTAAATCATTTCTCCAAGCAGGGATTTTTAAAGCCTTGGAGTTTGTAGGTCTATTATCTTGTATCAAGAAAATATTGTCGTGTGTCCATTTTTTTGTCTTTATATCGGCTTCCAATATTTCTACTTCTTCACCGGCTTCGTGTTTTAATGCTAAGTGATTATCTATTGCTTCTTGATTTTCAAACCTATATTTTATAGGTTTTCCCGCCGCAGTAGTTCTTTTAAAACAATCATTACAAAATTTTAGCAGTATGCCCGGTTCTCTTTCATCCTCCGGTATAAAACCAAACAAATCATTAATTGATATGTTTTCGTTAATATTAATACTTTGTAAATGCTCTTGTTCGTTAAAAAATGTTTTTACACCTTCAATATATAATAAATTCTTAGATGTGTATTTATGTTTTTTGATATTATACATTTCATTCTTATTTTTATCCGAACTCCATTTTAAAATACCAAATTTTTGATACTCAGGATTTGGTATAATAGGATAATCTGTTATACCCCCTGCACCTCCACTCATCAACCATAGGTTAGTAGTATTAAGTTCCTTTTTGAATTTTTTAGATAAATTATAACCCCCTCTCCAGTAATCTATCTCCTTTCTATCTTCATAAAGTATTTTTTCCATATATTTTCTTAGACTATTACCTTTTTCAACAGCCATTAATTTTTCAATTTTATTTCCCATAAAATTTTCCCAATCAAAATCTCTATCTCCGACTTTAGTTGTAATTAATTCAAACACTCGATTATACAATTCGTAAAATTTATTTGCACTTATTTGATTGTTTAATAAAACTTCATAAGGATATAGATTGAATAATGAATCATCGTAATTTACGTTCTCGGAAACAAGATATTTAATTGGTGTGTTATTATTATTTGCTAAATTTCTTTTTAATTCAGATATTCTTAATAGGGAATTAGTTTGCATCATTGTTTCAATGGATTCTAAAGATAAGTTATTATTTAAAGCCAACTGCACCAATATATTGTTAAATACATCATTAGCCTGAAATTCAGCCACACCATATTCAATTAAAACATCTTCTAAATCATTTGCTATAAAATTTTGTATCTGTGAAGGAAGATAATTATTATTAACGAATCCGAAATTTTTTCCTTCAAATTGATAATTTAAATGAATTAAAAGTGAACCAAAATCAATTTCTTGCCATTCTTGGCTTTGTTTAATATTGTCAATTAATGTATTTAATTCATCAAATTCTTCTATATTTAAGTTTAATAATTCTTCTTCTCCTAAACTAGGTAATGGATTTCTTTGTATGTAGGTGATTTCTGAAGAAAACGCCCCAACACAATCCTGTAAAACCTCATTAAAAAGATTTTCTATTTGTTCTGTCTGAGTTAAATAGGTTGATAATTCAATAGATGTTATATTGTTATTTTCACTCTCCAAGTTAAGAGGATTAATCCTCGGAATAATTGTGTAGATTTTGTTTTCCATAATTTCTTCAAGAATATAATTTTCTATATCCTCCTTATACATCATTAATTTTTTATCTTCTATTATTGACGATTGAATCATCTTTCTAATATCCTTATTAAAAATTCTTAAATATATTTTAGGACTTGATAATTCCTTAAATAAATTTAATCTTTCCACAGGATTTATTATCAATTTTTCTCCAAGCCAACTATTGTTTTCATAATTAATTGTATTAGAAAGTAATAATATTCTCAGATTATCTTGAAAAATATAAGAAGATTTAGATGTTAATAATTTTTCTAAATCTTGTTGAAATAATTCCTCTAAATCTTGTATTGAATTACAATACTGCAAAGTTTTTTCATTTGAGTTTAATAATAAGTATAATCCTAAATTAACCATATCTATCATTGTTTCTACTTGGTCGTCTTTAGCACTCGTAGTATTAAATAGGGCTAAGTAATATTCTAAAACATAATATAAACTAAGTTCTCCATCATCAGTAATTTGTCTATCTGTAAATTCATATGATTTATCGCTACAACTTAAAATAAAACTCTCTATGGTTGGAATTGATTTAGAAGTAACAATTTTTGAATCTGCTAATTCAATCTTTTTAGTTATAAATTTTGAAATTTCAATATTATAATTTCTTATTTGATTATTATTTAGGCCATTATAATTTAATAGATAAGAAATGGCAACCATATTCATTGAAAATGCCGATAAGCCATAACTACTAGGAAACTTAGTTTCATTATTATCCTTTGTTAAAATATCAGTCATTATTTTTATTACTCTTATATAGTTTGTAGTATTAATATTTTGGGCAAAAAGTAAGGTATTTGAAAGTGTCAAAAAATCACGTTCTAAGTTTCTATTGCTAACTGAACCCCTTCTTTTTCTTTTTATTTTCTTACCAATCTCCTCTAAAATATCTATATTTTGGTTAATGGTATTTATTGAATATGGATAATTGACTATTTTATATTTACTACCAAATGAATCTGATAAAGGTATGGTGGCTTTAGTAGTATAAATATCTGTTGATAAAGTTAATAAAAATAATCCATAACTAATTTTTTCTTTGAATTTCTTGTTTATTTTTTTATATGTATCAAATTTATTAAAATACTTTTCATAAATAATTTGGTTACTTAATAAGTAATTAATCAATCTTTCCTCTATTGAAGAATTGAAAGAACTACTATTCATGATTGCTTGGATAAGCAATTGCTGTTTTTCTACATCAAAAAATGACAATGAATTAAAAATTTCAAATATATAATTAGTATTACATAATGGAGAACCTAATAAAATCATGTTGGTATCATAATTCTTCATTCTAATTAATTCTTCAACTGCTGAAGGATATAACCAAATTCTTGGATTTTGTGCTAACAAGTTTCTTATTTCAACAGGAATTCTTCTTTTCGCCAAACCCTTAGCATCCCCTATTGATAGGGTATTAGATGTGGCGATTGATTTTTGTTCTGCAAATACATCTACCTTTTCATCAAGATAATATCCATCAATTACGGATTTCTTTGCATCGGCATATTGATTTCCGTAAGGCCCTGTTACACCACCACTTGCATTAGGAGGTTTGGAACGGTCTGTTGCACCTTGAAAGCGATGAGGACTTACTAGACTTTTCCAATTACGTTCACTTAAATTAGCCGAATCCAAAATCTCAAAAATCGCCCCTACAGTTATGGGTTTTATGTCATTATATTTTGACAGACCTCGCCAAGGTTCAACACTAAATCCAATTGGTCTTGAATCATCATAATCATCACGTTTAATCTCCTTAAACAAACTATCTTTACTTAGAGTTTTTGAAACATAGCCCCAACGTAAGCAACATCTTGCTGCTAAGGTATCATCATAAACTATAGGCCAATCAGAATTAATATCTTGTAAATCGCTCGGTGTGTTTTTCCCATCACCATTAGAAAACATAAATGCTATTAAATTCATATGTTTAATATCAGTCCATCCGGTCCATCCTGAAACCCCCCCTCCATAATCAGGGTGTTGAGGTCCTGCACCTCCATTCCACTGGGTGCAAGCACCCTGAGTAGCCCAAGGGGTTCCTTCAGTAAGTCTTAATAGTGAAGAAGGTCTATTGGTTATAACTAAAATATAATTGCCATTAGTAGATTTTGGAAACTTAGGTCCTGTGGGCTGATGAGAAATCATCCAATTAAAAATTTCCATAAGTTTGGGGTCAGATTTAACCTTAAATTTTCTAATTAATTCTAGTAGAGAAAACTCTCCTTCAGTATTAAGAGTTTTATTTTCATAATAAACTATGTTAGGAAAAAACTCTCCTACGGGAAAAAAATATTCCGCATCATAACTCGTTTCTTCATCCTCATCAGAAGTAAATTTAAAATTAGGAAACTCCTTAAATAATATTTTTTTTAAATCATCAATCGTTTTATCTTCATAAAATGAGATAAATTCTTCTATCAGTTTTCCATTCGCACCCAACTCCTTACCAATCATTCCTTTATTTATACCCTTTACTGGATATTTTTCGAAAGTTTTAATTACGGTTCCAACCGATAATTTTTTATTGGTATTTATTGACGCTATTATAATTCCTCTTCTAATAGCATCCTCTAAAGATAATTCGACTCCCCCTTCTAAATTTTCATTAGAGTCTTTTTTAACCTTGATTTTATTAGTAACTTCATTATCATTAAAATAATTTATAAACTTTTGTAATATTTTCAACCTATCTTTTTTTACCGAATCTCCTATAACATCAATTCTATATTTGCCGATTAATCGCCTTTCTATCTCTTTTAACCTTGCAGTTTCTCCTTGCAATTCATATCTAAATTCTAAATCTTGACGCAAAGCATCTTTTCTTTTTTGGGTCAGTATGAGATTTGTTTTTTTATTTATATCTGTTCTTAAGTTTCCATTACTAGTTCTATATGCTACATTTTTCAAATCTTCAAGAATTGATTCATACCATTCACCAAGATTTGTAAATTTATCATCTTCCATAATAAAATCTTCAATTTTAGTAACTTCTATTGAAGCGTTCTTAGGCATAATTATTAAATATTCATGCTACTACTTAAAGAATACGTTTAAATATAGTCGGACATCTACCTCTTTTAATAACTATAAATTGTTTATCATTCTTAAATTTTACTGAAAGAGATTTTTTAGTAGGGATTTCTTTACGCCCCATATCAATTAATCTATCTATAACTTGCTCGGCAGTAATTTCCTCACCAATATCAATCATAGATTTAATTGAATCAAAAATCTTAGGCTTTTTCCTCATATTAAACCCTCGGTGCAACTAATGATTTTATGGTTGAATTAGAGGCCAAATCCCATTCAAAGGAAATGGGAGAATCATGTGAACCTTTAATAGTCAAATTGTTTTTACAAGCAACTAACGCCTTAGTTATTTCAGCAGTAGAAAAATTAATTGTGGATTTATCTAATATTGTATTTAAACTACAATCTTCAGAAGGCCAAGAAATTTCTGCTAATCCTTCATCAGTTTCAGACCTAATAATAAATTGTTCTTCAGATACAATAACATCAAAAGATATAGACTTAGAAATAGCCTTCAAAAATGATAACATTTTTTTAGATTCAATTGTGGATTGATAATCTTGGTTCATAACTAGTTCAGGTGGTTGTCCAATTAATGTAATGTCAATTAACTTGATATTTCTCTTTAAACCGTTTGATTCAGCAGTAATAAAATAATTTTCAGAATCATAATCCATAATTAATAAATCTGAACTTTTTAAAGTTTTTGTTACATCCTTTAATCTATCAATTACTAGGCCTAAATAATAAGGTTTGTCCGATTCAAACTTGAAATTCACCATATCACGACTGTTGATATTAACTTCTAGCATCTTGTATCTGTAAACGTCTGACATACGGATATAAATTCCTTCGTGGTCTATTACCCATATGGACTCGGCATTTATGTTTTCAATTGCTTTAACTACGTCTTTCAATAATGACGCTTTAATCTCTAAATAAAAGGACATAATTCAATATTGCATTAAGACCTACTTAAAGTTTCTCTTCTGACTTGATGTGATTTAGGATATGAACAATAACCTCTACAGTCCAACCGTTGCCGAGTGCCTTATATCTTTGTGAATTGGAAACTGCCTTTGTGTAATTATCAGGTAGTGTTTGAAGTCTTTCACATTCAAGGGGGGTAATATATCTATAATGAATTCCTTCTTCTAGCGTATTAAATACATCAGGGTATCTCCCCTTGGGTAGTGGTGAAATAACTGTATCTTTTTTAACAGTAGTAAGACAATTAATTTTATTCCCTTCTCTAACTTCTAAACATTGAGTAATTTTTATGTTTTTATTATAATCCTCTCTTTTTCCAAATTCATTAAGCCTTCTTCCCGTTATCTGTGCAGGGGTATCAACAATCCCAAAAAACCTTTGATTACTATACTTTTTTGAATGGCTCGCTTCTAAACATTGCATTTTTTCTTCATTAGTATGAACTTTAAGTTTCTTATTCTTTCTCCTTCCATTTTTCCCAAGCCATGTTAATGCCTTGTCTGTATAATACATATTTCCCCATTCAACTCCATGTTCTCTCACATCTCCCCAAGTTATTTCTCTATCATCAGGAATGGCGACATTTGGAATGTTTGTCCAATAAAGTCTTTTTCTTTTCTGTGCGGAAACTAATGATGAATTAATAAGAATAGGTTCGACACCCATATATTCTGTAATGACTACTTCAAATTCCTTTTTCATCACTACATTTTCAAGAATGAAATACTTAGGTTGATAGTGATTTAGAATATCTACGAAATCAAAAAACAATTTACTACGAGGGTCATCAAAGTTTAGTTGTTTTCCTGCGAAAGAAAAGCCTTGACATGGCGAACCTCCTATTATTAAATCAATTTCTGATAAATCCCATTCTCGCCAGTTTTTAACATCCCCTAATTGTATAGTGTCAGGAAAATTATCTTGAGCAACCATCATAGGAAATTTATCAATTTCACTCGCATAGTAATTTTCATATTCTATCCCTGCCCTTTCAAGTGCGACTCTTCCACAAGAAATTCCATCAAATAAACTAAGGACATTCCTAACTCTCATAATAATAACCAAAAATAAGAACTATATAAACCTATTTAATATTACTCAAAATATGTGTTATAACATCAACAGTCCAACCATTTCCTAGCATTTTATATCTTTGATTATTACTTACGCCTTCGGTGTAATTATCGGGAAGGTTTTGCAATCTTTCACACTCAGTAGGCATCAACTTTCTTACGGTTTTTTTATTAGTCAAATATAATCCTGTATTTGCACCATTCCCTCCACTCTCTGCCATGACAGTAACTGACTTCTTATTGATTGTATATATTCTATCTCCTTGACCCCCCTTACCTATAATTCCTATTCGATTGGATTTGCTATCAACAGACTTCATTATATCAAAGTAATTTATAAAGTTTTCAATAGATTCATCATCTTCCAACACATCTTTCAATATAATGTCTTTGTCTAATGGTTGAGAAATATTGGGGATGTTTGTCCAATATAATCTATTTCGATTTTGCGCTGATACTAATGCACTATTTATTTTAATAGGTTGAACACCAAGATAATCACTAATTATATCTTGATACTCTTGTTTCATCCTTACATTTTCTAATAAGAAATATTTGGGTTTATAGTAATTTAGTATATCCACAAACTCAAAGAATAATTTACTACGAGGGTCATCAAAGTTTAGTTGTTTTCCTGTAATGGAGAAACCTTGACATGGAGAACCCCCCATCAATAAATCTATTTGGGATAAGTCCCACCCTTTCCAATTTTTCACATCACCCAATTGGATTGTATTGGGAAAATTACTTTGAGCAATTTGTATGGCGTATTTATCAATTTCACTTGCATAGTAATTTTCATATTCTATCTTTACTCTCTCAAGTGCGACTCTTCCGCAAGAGATTCCATCAAATAAACTAAGAACATTCCTAACCTTCATATTACTATTCAAAAATAATAAGTATATAAATCTATTTCATATTACTTAAAATGTGTTTTATAATATCAACGGTCAGAAATTTTCCAAGCCTCAATTCTTGCTTCTGCAATCTTAATATATTCCTCTTCCATTTCTATTCCGATAAAATCAAACCCCTCAAGCATAGCACCAATTCCTGTTGTTCCACTACCCATGAATGGGTCAAGAACAGTTCCGTTTGGTGGAGTGATTAATCGGCATAAATATCTCATTAACTTAATAGGCTTCACGGTTGGGTGATTATTTTTGTGAAGGATATTTCTTTCATTTCCACTACCTGTTTTGGCATTTTCAAAGTTTTGAGTTTGAATACTTGATTTGTGTTTCGGCTCAAAGTTTTCACACCCTGCATTTCTCTCGGACTTGTTTGGCTTAGAACAGTAAAAGAATCGAGATGCACCAACACCACTTTGCTCATCAAGCATAGCACCCGCTTCTTCATCGAGAATCACATTTGCAGGGAATCTTCCAATAGTAATTTTACCTTCAAAATCCTTCTTCAAACCACTTTTATACACGGTGCTTTTGTGTTTCTCAGGACTTATTCCGTTCTTTGATGTATCTTGCACTATATCTCCGATTCTGCACCCATCTATGTTCAAAGCACCCGTTCCATGTTCAATTGCATTTGCCGCAACCGTCTTTTCTTTGATTGGTTTTCTTACTAGACAAATGGGTTCATTGGCCGGCTTGAGAGCCGTTCCCCAACCATCCCATTGTTCTGCTTCCTCTCGTTTCGCACCTGCGGCTTTGTCTATCGCCTTGCTGATGTTTAGTGATTTTGGGAATCCTGTTCCATATAGCCATTGTATTTGGTCGCGAATCTCAAAACCTGCATCTTCAATTTGAACTACTAACCGATGATAAGTTCTTGTTCCACCGAATGCAAGTAAATGACCTCCATGTTTCAGAACCCTAAGACATTCAATCCATATTTCTTTCGATGGAACATCGTAATCCCATTTCTTACTCATAAATGATAATCCGTAGGGTGGGTCAGTAACAATTGAATCAACAGAATTGTCGGGCAAAGTTTTCAAAACATCCAAACAATTTCCAAGATAAGTTTTCGTAAGCGAACTAGAGTTATTTTTAATAACCATAATAATAAAGAGAATATAGACTTACTTAAATCTATGCTAACACAGGAGAGTCTCCAGTTGCTAGTGGAGCATCAATAGATTCTGTCTCATTTCTGTCTAACCACTCTTTATGTTCATTAGGTAAATCGGTATCAGCAAAGATAGCCTCTACTGGACATTCAGGAATACAAGCCCCACAATCTATACAATCATCAGGGTCAATAACCAAATAATTATCTAATTCTCGAAAGGCATCGACTGGACAAACGGCTACACAGTCTTGATATTTATGGTCTATACAGGCTGAAGTTACAACATGGGTCATATTATTACAAAAGTTAAATTACTATTTAAAACTTATCATTATTAGTTTTATCTATAATAATTTCTCTTTCTTTAGTCTCTCCCCATGAAGATTCAATAAAAGTTTTTATTTTTTTAACTTGGTTTTTCCATCTTGTTTTTTCATCAAGTGCTACTGCATCATCAATGTTATTTATAAAGTCTTGCAAAGAATCAAAATGGTCGTATAATTTTTTTGACCTTTCTAAACTTATTTGAGGAATCAGATTTAATATATTATGATATTTATTTCGAGAAGATTTCATTACTTTAACCTTTCTGACAAATATTCCAAAATCATTTTCGCTAATTCTTTTGTAAATTTTTTCACTCCACTTTATCGTATCTGATTTTGATTCAGTATATATAACTGGAATTACTTCCAAATTAATTCTATTAAGATATGTTTTTAAACTTTTAGTAGTATGGTAATTTTTTTTATTTCTCCAAATCCAAGAACTTGTTAGTTTTCCCTCTATTAAAATCACTCCATTATCTGTATTTTTTAAAATTTCAGTAATTTGTGCATCTAACCTATTTGATTTCCAAGAATTATAGGCATCATCCCAAGTCTTTCTTTCAACTACTATTGGATTATGTTCTCCTATCCAAATATCTCCATAGGGTAATGGTTTCTGAATCCAAGAATCTGCTTCAAAAGATTCGTGAACATCATAAATAATACCCATAAATAAAATACTAAGTCAATACTACTTAAAACTATTCAAAACCAAACCCTTAAATCTTGTTCGGATATGTTTTGGCAAAAAGGACATTTTTTTAATTGAGCAGAATAGTAAGTTTCGCAAACTTCACAAAATTTAGGATTCATTCCTCTTCCCATTCCTTGATGATGTGAGAACCCACTTCACTTTCTGTGCAATTACGCAAGACTTGTCGCTTATTCTTGATTTTAGTCTGTGAAATATCAAAACCGTTTGCCTCTTGTGCTTCGCTAATCTTGTTATTCTTTGCTAGACCATTACTAGCAATCTTCAAGTCCGAGATAGGAAATGAAGCCCAAACCAAATGTCTACCTACTTTTGCCGTTGGAGTTATCAAAGGCTCATAGTATGACCTCACATTCTCGACAGCCCAACCGCCATTGAAATGATGCTTAAGGAATGTAATGATTCCATACAGGCTTGTCATTTCAGGTATTACTGGGGTGTAGCCCTTTGCTTTCACACCGATATAATAACGAAATTGAGAATGTGTAGGACAGGGTGGTGAAGCCCAAATGAAATCATATTCGTGATAGTGATTAACAAGATACTCTAAAGCATCACCTACAATAATTGTATCATTAGGAAAGTGTTCACCGTATGCCTTAGCGATTTCCGAATTATATTCAACAGCCGTGATATGGTAGTCGTTACCCCACCCCCTACGGTTTCCGCCTATACCAGCGTATAGATTTAAAACTTTTTTCATTCCTCTTCGCTCTCAAAATCTATTCCATTTTCAGCATCGTAAAATTCAAAAACATCTTCAATACCTACAACACTCTCCGTAGCCAATATTTTATTACCATTATTTTCAATACATCTAACCAAGTCTTTACGAATTCTTCCCGGATGGGCATTTATTAAATACCAAACCTCTTCAGAACTCCATTCCATATCTTCAAAACCTAATTCATTTAAGGCTAAACAAATGTCCACAGAAGTTTTTGCAAAACCTTGAGTAAAAACCTGACCCGCAGGAGTAACAATTTTGATATTCCCAAATCCCATAAATAATAATTCTAAATCCGTCTTTGTCCAAGAAGATAGTTGAGATTGATGGGGCTTAAGAGAGTCCACTAATATATTACTTAATCTCATAAATATTTATGGGTGTTATTCACCTATATAAATGTTTTCTTAAAAATTAACTAAATTCATGTTTAGTGAAGAACATTAATCCCTTCAATGTATCTAAAGACCTCATTCTATCATCTTCCTTTAACCAAATGTTTGAACAAATAGTTCTTCTAAAAACTCCATGTTCTTTAACCTCACTACACCAATTCCAGCCTTTTATCTCTACATTTTCGTTTTCAATATCGCCTGTTGTAACAGTCCAAATTACAATACTATTATTTTTAACATATTTTTCTAGTTGGTGAGGAGGAATACACCTTTTATATTTTTCCCAATGGTGTGGCCTTAACCCTTTAATTTCAAAACCTTGTATTTCTACCTGTATATCTCCATTGCTATTGGGGTTAAGATAATCTTCAAAATGACATTTTATTTTATCTTCTGATACAATATCTAAGAACCATTTTTTACAGGCTACCTCGGATTTAAACCCTACTAAATTACTATCTACTTTATTATGATTATACGAACCTGAACCTTTTTTACTTCTTTTACCATAGTGTTGGACTATTTTTTTTGCATATTCCAAACACCACTCTAATTCTGATTCTGATAACTTAATTGTTACTGAACTCATTATTGAAAGTTCGTTATAGACCTACTTAAAGATTTTGTTTTCAAACCCCTAGTATTAAATAAATTAATGAATCATTACCACATTCATCACAATCCGCATCATAACTACTAGGGGCAATAGTATCACCAAAATTATAAGGTTCATCTTCCATAAATAAACAAATAGCACAAACATTAGATGTTTCAAGAGGTGTGTCATTATCCTCATCAAAATCATCACTATCATACATATCGCACTTATACATACCAGTTATACTTTCTTTAATATCATACTTATTATCACCAATTTTTATTGCTTGTTTAAATCTTATTACTCTATCTTCCGCCATACTAATCAAACAAAGGTCAAATAACAAGTATTTAAATGCTTCTAAAACAATATCAAAACATAGGGTTAAAAACAACGATAAATACAAACTATTAAATAATTAAAAATAATATTTAAAATATGTCTGTTGGTGTTCCGAGAAAACCTATTCCTAGTGATGATAGTATAATCCAAGCATTATTAACAAGCATGAATGTAAAACTAGCGGCAGGGGTTGTAATAGTTTTTGCTAGTTGGTTATTATCATTTTTAGTAACTTAAAATTTATATTTAGTAGACACCTTCCACGAATGGAAGTTTAATAATTTGGTATTGGTTGGACAATGTTTCATTATAATCTTCGAATGGACAGTTTAGGTTATGCGACACTATTTTACACAAATCTTGATATTGAAATTTATTCAAATCTAACTTTTTGCCATCTTCTATTTTTTTCCACCACAACCCATAAATTTCTTTAACCTTCTTTAAAGATAAGTCATTTTCTGCCCTATAATTTTTTAATTGTTGGGATATGTTTTTACTTACAATATCTGAAACATGATAAATTATAAATATTTCAACTGGTATTTCAAATAAACTTTCATGTTCAGATAATAATTCTTTGGCTCGTTGCGGTCCAAATCTTTTCATTCCCGGTAAATTATCAGACGGGTCGCCCACAATTGTTTTCCAACAAACATATTTTTCTACAGGTAGCCCGATTTTATTCTCTACATATTGTTTAGTGATTTTTTTGGAAAAATCGTGTAATGTAACATAGGGATGTTTCAAAAATTGATACATATCACCATCAGTAGAAAATATAGTAATATAATCAACCGAATTATCTTGTATATATTCTGCAATCAAATCATCTGCTTCTTTTGTTTCATCCATATAACTTTTCCATGTTGGTCTAAGTTCATAAGGGTCAAAAAGACACCTTTCAATTTTCTTAGTAATATCTATTCCCTTGTGTTTAAGAGCGTGTATTCCTGAACGATTTCTTTTGTAATTTTTATAATATTTTCCTCTTCCTCTACGACCATAAATTCCATCATACATAACAACTACTTTATCAAACCCTCCGATTTTTCGCATTATTAATTCAAGATATTTAATGTCATTATCCATTAGTCTAAATAAATTTTCATTTAACTCATCAATATCAATTTCACTATTTTCAAACTTAGTGTTCCAATAATCCATATTACCATAAACATTTGGCATCCAATGTTTTTGAAGTCTTTTGACGAAATAACCACCATCAATTAATGCAATATCCATAATATAAAATTAAATTTGATTATATTCTATTTAAAGGTTCTTATTGTCTAAATCTAGCAAGTGTTACGGTCTGAGGATATTGTTGATTATCTAACCGCCTAATTAGTGCAGGAGGTGGTGTGCCAATGATAGGTAATTTAGCAGTAATATCTTCATCATCACTATCCTCATCTTTAAATTGTTGTAGCCATGAACCTAATTTAGATTTTGTTTCGCCTTCAGCAAGCATAGGTCCAACTCCTGATGCTGAACGAGATAAACAACTTCCATTATCTACTGTTGCTTCAGGATTATAATTATATGCATTAATCTCGGTGCATCCATAAACGGCTGGTGTAGTGGTAGTCTCCTCTTCTTGGTAAATATCTAAAACGCCATCATTATTTAAGTCATAATCATTTAACCAAGAAAATGCTGTTCCATCTGCAATATTTTGTTGAAGAGTCCCTGCCCAATTCCAATTTCCTGACCAAAACGGAGATGTGCCTTCAGGTATCGGATTTGTAGTTATAGCCATTCCTTCAGGAGGGTTTGCAACAGTTTCTTCTAAGAATGGCAACCCACCTCCTAAATTACCCCAACCCGGATTCAAATTATAATCAACAATTAAACCTCCATCTTCGGTATAAGAAATATCAGACCAACCAGAATATTCATCTTGTAATTCTTCTAACTGAGTTTGTGCTTCTTCTTCAGTAGTAGGTCCATCATCTACATTTATGTTAAAAATATCTAATAGACTTAAAGGTTCACCTGCCTCATCAATAAAATCAGTAGTTTCTTCTTCGCCTTCTTCATCTTGGCTACTGGGCTTAGGTGATGCACTACGCATACCACCACCGCCGCCGCCACCGCCACCGCCGCCTAAACTTTTTAGGTAATCAGCAATACCGCCACTCGGCAGTTTCTTTTTATTATATTTAGAATCTAAAATATACCCTAATCCTACTATAGAGCCTAAGCCTACTCCTAAGATTTTCTGTTTCTTGGTAATATCGGTTAAACCCATATATCTCAAATATTACTACGACTATTTAAAAACTACCTTTTTC
>TARA_R110002012_G_scaffold315603_1_pt1 | contig 33123 bp, 31 predicted proteins | sample TARA_R110002012 | Tara Oceans TARA_R110002012 (sample SAMEA4396515) | marine metagenome | biome: Westerlies Biome; feature: [DCM] deep chlorophyll maximum layer (ENVO:01000326); material: water (ENVO:00002006), including particulate matter (ENVO:01000060) such as... | depth 40 m
ATGTAAGTTAGTGAAGAATTTGTTGATGAAGTAGTGTTATAAATCGTTGCTTCAAGATTAAAACGATTATTAAAATTTGCTGCTTTTTTCTCAACACTTGCGTATTCATAATTATCAAGAATTGTATAAGTCGAATCGTCAGCATACAGGCTCAGTCTCATAACCTCGCTATCAATACCAAAGCAGCGAAGAAGATTACGGAAAGACTTTTCGGTTCCTTTTGATTTTAAAATGTATGTCAGATTGTTGTAAATGTTATGATAAATTCTGTTTTTAACATCAGAAATGTTCATTTCAAAAACTTCATTATCATCTTTTTGCAAAAGATAATTTACCAAATCTCCATCTGTGAATAAATCTGGTACCACAAAGCCACGAGATTGCAACAAGTTTTGAGCGAACGGATACGGCTCCTCAGTGGTTGTTGGGTATTTTTCATCAAAAACATTATTGACTTCGCCGATCTGAGCGTTTAAGTTATCAAAGTAGCTCGCCATAATTTGAGTAAACTTCTTAACTTGGTTGTTATAATTGTCTCGATCTTTTTCTTGTAACCATCCCGGAAGAAGAGCCATCATTTTTGATGTTCCTTCAATATCCTGAACTGAACCTGTTGTCTTTAGAGTAGCAACCGTTGAGACAACATCAGGATGAAATGAATAAATGATAGGATCTTTGAACTCTGATCTGGCATAGCCAGATTGAACCATCGCTGAAGTTGTTTGTCGGGCGCCACTAGTATAGCCAGTCCAAGCACCATTAGCAACCCGACCAGAATAGTCAAGGACCGTGCGATCGACTGAAGCAGTCTGCGTAATTCCTTCATTGAATTTATAGTATAATCCAAGTGTCCTGTTGTAATCAAATTCATTTGTTCCTCCACCAATTGGAATGAAAAAGGTGTTTGCTACCTGCTGATCTGATCTAGCATTTTTCCAATAGCGAAATTCATCCAATGAGCCGCTTAATTTACCAGAGCCAGTTACATAAACAAGGTTTGAACCAGAAGGGGCTGCTATTAAACCGCCGAGTAGAGATACATTTCCAGATACAGTTTGTACGCTGTTAATACCTACAGAACCGTTTGAATCGGTTACTTTTTTGATACCATCAATAAAGATTTTTGTTTGTACACCAGAAGATTGAGAAATAAACGTGAAAGCGTAATGGTGCCAGTTTCCGTCTGCGATAGAAGCAGTTGTAAAGTTAGCTATTGTTGGCTGATATTCAGAAAATCCGGTTGTGCCAGACATAGCAGTCAGTAGGAAAGGGTTTGCGCCCGCGTCTCCAACACCACTTGCGGTTAATGCAACAGTGAGTCGTCCATAGTCTGCTGATGATGAAATTTGATTATTCCATAGATCAAAAACAACTTCTTTTTCTGTTGCTGATGCGTCAAAGCCATCTTTTTTAAGCCAAAATTCAACTGTTACACCCGGATCAAAATTAAGCTCTAGGCTTGAACCAAGGTCATCAGAGGCGTTATAAAAGTTTGAACCACTAAATGCTTTTACGATTGATTGATTAGCAAAGGCAACAGAGCCTGTGTGAGGGCCACCTTTAGTTAAAATGTATTCCGGCGTTGTTGGTATACCATAGCCACCAGAAAGGGCACTTGTTGTTTTATTTTGATAAGAAAAGATTACATGACCATTAGTTCTTGGATAGTGATTCTCAAAAATGTAATCATCTAAATAAGAAGAAGATAGACGAAACTCTAGTTTCTCTTGCTCAGTGCCATCGTATGGGTATTCATTGTAGATTCTTTGAAAAGAGAATTCATAATAAAGCTCTGCTGATCCAAATTTAGCAAAGTTAGAAGCTGTTGCAAAATCTAGACGTGGAACAAGCTGATTATTTAATTCTTCTTTTCTTTTTATTGTCGCTACTGATTCAACATACTCAGCGGAACTTGTAGCATTTTCAGCAGAAACAACAGAAGAATTAGAATTCTGTTTTTTAAAAAGATCTTGTAAGCTCATTCTGAAACCTTAAATTTAAACTCGTATGGTTGTTCTACGTATGTTTGTCTATAATCTTCGTAAGTAGCAAACTTAAATTTGTATTCATAGCCGGGTTCCAAAATTGCCATGTCGAAGTTGAAATAATTACCATTGTCATTATAAGAAAGCAGTGTATTCTTAATTGAACCAGTAGCATAATCAACAACAATAAAGTCATCAACGCTTCTTTCAATCTTATAGTGCATCTCCTCAATAATTGTATTAGTCACGGTTGACTGGGCAACTGTATAAATGTTGGGAGACCAATCCTTTGGTCGAATGAAGACATTAATGTTTGCTATTTCATCTTTGTGATATTCTTTCTTGTGATTTGTTAAAGAGATAATGTATTTTACATTCTGGTTTGTGGTTTGGGCCGACAAAGATAACGTAGAAAGAGAACCAGTATGGTATTCAACGCCACCAGAATGCCAAACATCAAACAATGCAGATTCTGTGGTCTCAAGACAAACAGAGCAGGTATAAATTCCTGTGTCGAAATAGCCACCCGTGGCGGGGGTATCAATGCATTGTGTTTTAGCAGAAGCACCAAGAGTAGAATATAGATCTACAAAAATTGATCCTGTTCCAATCGCTGGAATGTTTTTTAATTGACCCCTAACATAGTTGTAGAGGTAAAGGGTGTTTAAGTTATCTGCTGCTGGTGCTAGAGAAGAGGATGTATAAAAGTTTCCTCTATCATCTTTTCGAGAGTCATCCCATCGCGCCTCTATACACGGCTTTTTAAAGTAAAATTCTGTGTTGCGAGCAAAAAACCTTTTAGTAAAGAACGATCTTTGAGAGCCGGTCGTGTTATGAAAATCAGGTGAAACATTTGCGCCGCTTGAATTAGAGTGATAAGGTTCAAAACTTTGTGACAATCGTATTAAAAAACCATAATTTTGGTAATCGCCATCAAGCCACGACTCAACTACATCGGACACATCAACATATAGATCTTCATCGCCGTCTGGGAATCTTTGATCTATTAAGGTGTTTTCTAAAAAATCACCGCCGAACGTTGTCCAAGAAGTGGAGCCTGACCGCTTAATCCAGTTTGAGCCAATAACATCATAAGTTAAATCAGAATAATTATCCATGTCTAGCCCGTATCCCTCTTGCCAAGAAGAAGAAATCGCATAAACAGAAATTGTATAATCTGATGGGAGGGTTTCCGATGAGGGAGCGTCTTTCAAAGAAAGATAAAAATTGACGGAACCAGAAGCAGGAATTTCATTAGCAGTTCTCATGCTGGCAAATTCAGTGATCGGGAACTGTACTAAACCTCGTGAGATCTCTGCTGATGAGGTATTGAAATTGTGATAAAGTCCGTAAACCTCTATAATGTCTGACGCGCCCATGTTTGAGCCCGTGGCCCTAGTTTCTGAGAATCCGTTTGCGGTTGGTATGTGGGCGTTTGTTATTGTATTGTCAGCATTAGCATAAATTTTCTTAATCATTATCTTGCTACCCCTTTGATGTCCAGATTTGGAAATTTGATCTCTAAAATGGCATTTTTTGGTGTTTTAAGAAAGGTTCCATCATTAGACATTAGATCCTGTAGGGACACAGGAGAAGAAGTATAATTAGCGGCATTTTTTATGTTAAAAACCACATTTTGAACATCGATTACTCCCTCAAGTTTATTTAGTTCCTTATAAATGTTAGCTATGTATAGCGGCTCTCCAATGTATAATTTGTCAGAGAACATTTCATTAAGAGTGTTAAAGCAGTCATTTAATACAACCTGCTTGTCATAGCTTGAGTCAACAGAAACAAAGAATGTAAACCCAATGTTAATTATGTAAGGATCATAGATGTCAATACTGTCATTCAACATTTTATTTCGATTTAGCCATGTTTTTACATTTTGCTTTAATGTGTCATTTGATAACTGTAGATTACCATCGCTATCCTCTGACACAAGATAAAGGCTTAGTTTCCTATTTGACGAAGACGGATCATTGATTACGCCTGCTCGCTTAACAGAACCAAATTTTGCAGGCATCAAATAAATGTATGATTCATAATCCTCTCTTGTGACCGCACGATTTTGAGAGGCATAGGCACCATATGAACGAACTCGTATTTCATCTGTTGAAGGTGTGGGAGTATTGCCCACTATCCTTTGGTCATTTGTTACCTCTAGGCTGCTCAAAACAAATGACGCTTGGACTGGGTTTACCAAAGAACTGTCTGGGTATTCGTAAATCAATTCTTTTACGGCGTTCAAAGAGTTTGTTGGAACGTTAACATCATCTCCATCATTGGCTCCATAGACAATTGTTAGGGCTGTATTTTGCGGGGCGACACCAAGTTTGTTAGTGTCTAGAAGTTTAGTTGGGTCAAAAGCGGTATCTGTTATGTAGTTCCTGCCTGTGAGCTGTAATGCCACAGAGGAGGGATCTGCGACATTTACTTGCGTGCTAGATTCATCATCCGAGCCGTGACCAAAAACTAAATATGTTCCCGTTGAGTCTTGCTCAACGACGAATCGACGAGGAACAATGAACGGCTTCATTAAAGATCGCACACCATCAGATGAGGCGTTTTTATTTGTAACTTCTATAAAAACTGTATCTTGTGACAAATAATCAACTTGATAGTATCTGTGTCCTTCGTCATCATAGACAGAAACAATCTCGTTAATTGAAGATGGGCCAATTCTCTCGCGACGAAAGCGCTCAAAAGCTCCAATTGTCAAGTTAGTTCTAAAAAGCGTTCCAGACTTTACTTGTCCCGTAGCTCGCACGGCATAATAAGTTGGTCTGCCTGTCGTTTCATCTACTCTTGCTACTACTATTTCATTTTTTGGATCACCAAAATCAACATCCTCGGTCAACATAAATGTAACACCTGTCGAAGAGTTCACTTTTGTACCTGTCTTTAATCTTAAAAGATAATTTGAATCTGGGCCTAAGCCCGAAGATGCTGCTGGGATTAAAACATAAAAGGTCGCGATTCCGTAAGCTGCTGGGCGTCCATAGAAATTATAGCCATTTCTTTTAGCATGGCGACGAATGTTATCATATTCAATTGAGGTCTCTAAGAAGCTTTCGTTAACTTGGTAATCTAAATAAAACGATAGTATGTCGCCAACATAGGCCACCGAATCAAACATCAATGATCCAAAAGACCCCTCGCGAAAATCATTATAGGAATTAGGATAGTATCTTTTTGCGTGATCTATAAGATCCGACTTGATAGAATCAAAATCTCTACTTGTGTATTTTATCAGTTTTTTGTTTTTCATCTAAAAGGTTCCTATAAATATACAGCCGATCGCTGATTTCCTAAATCTGCGTTCAATAAATACTCTTCAATTGTTTTATTTGGGTTTAAATAAGTTATTGAAACTGATACTGAGTTAGCGTCAACTCCGCTAAGATCAACAACAACATTTACAATTTGTATTCCTTGAGCGTATTCAGATAATTGGTCTCCTATGACATTTTCTAAATCATAAAAGCTGTTTTGTGGTTCGAATAAGAAGCCACGTAAGCCGACACCAAAATTTGGATCTGATAGTTTCTCACCCGGATTAGTAAGCAAAATGTTCTCAAACAAAAAGTTAGCAGCAATTTTAGGATCGGTAACTGTCGGGTTTGCAAAATCCGATAAACCTTGTGGTATTTCGGAGTGCAAAACTGGTGTTTGTGAACCTGTGATACTTATTGGGATGTCTTCTGGAGAAAAAGTCATGTAAAAACCCTCCTATTAATTACAATTTTATGAGATTTTGGACCGATTACTCATTATCTTCACAACGATAATCTCTTAATCTTCTCCTCTTCCACCACGGTAACCGGAAAGGCAATCTAAATTTGAAAGGATTAAAGAGCCTCATAAATTCAAACAAGTTGTCTTCACCGGCGCCTTCATCGTCTAGAAAATCATTTTGATTATAGAAGTTAACAAAAATCTTTCTTGCTTTCTTTTTAGACTTGCTATAAAGATCAAAGTCAAAATCATCTCCATCACCGTCAAGATCCAATTCTTCTTCATCATCGCCTTCGTTATCATCTTCCGGCTTATCTCTTTCATCTTCAGATAATCCCCATGAAGCTTGAAACCCGAAATTTGAATAGAGAGCGAACATGGACATGTATGTTGGAATTGGAATGACAGTGTTAAACAAAAATTTATACTCTTCATTATTCTCAAGTTCTCTAAACATGCAATAAAGATCAAAAGCGTTAGGCCCATCAAAGAAGTCCACTTCAGACAAAACCTGATCTTTTATTTGAACTTCAGCCTCAATAAGAGGAATCATAAATGAAGAATTTTGTATACCGTCAACTGGTTTCATTTTAAACGCTTTATTCAATCTAGCGGTCTCATCTGATACGCTAAGCTGATTTACTGGTAAATTACTGGACGGAAAATAACAAATTCTTATCCCATATGATAATCCAGTTCCGCCCTTGATACCGATTGGTTCTAATTCTTCTACACTAAAATCAACTAAATCCTCAGTTACTTGCAACCTTTGTTGCAACACTGATGGTGTCAAAACCTCAATGTCTTTTGGGAGTCCTAAATTTTTAAGACCACGCAAAGTTAGCCCCTTTGCAACAAGCTCTTCAACTGAAAGGGAATAAACAAATTCAAGGTCGCCAAAATAATCAGAAATCTTTTTACTTTGATCAAGATTACCAAGATACTGCTGAAGTCTTTCCATGTTGACAACCCCGAAAAGATTTTCATTTCGTGATGATACTTGAAGCGGTATGTCCTCTTTGTCCTTAACGCGGATGTATCTTTCAATAATGAATTTTCCACTTGTATTTACATTTGCCATAAAAGGATCAAATTGCAGCGGATTTGTTTCAAAAATGTTGTGCTGTACATCCAGAACTTGACCAAAATTACCCTCACCGTTGACGTTTAGTTCAACAAGAGGCTGGCGTAAGCCATACTTGAACTTAGGTAATACAGAAATGTTTGGATCCTGAAGCATGTAAGGGATCATACGATGTATTGGTGGTTTTGATTTCACTCTTCTGTCTAGTTGTTTAAAGAGTTTGTCTGCTTCGTATTTTGTAAATTCTGATAGTACTTCCATTGCTTGTTTTTTAACGAGGCGAATACAGAAAATTTTGCTCACTAGCCTCATGTATTTAAGGTATCTATCTGTTTTGCGAATGTATCTCAGACTGATTCTGTTGTCAGATCTAAAAATTGCCTCGCCCCACCCTTGATAAGCAAGAGCGTGTCGATAAAACTTTAAGTATTTTCTGTCTGTTATAAGCTCATATTCATTTGGTGAAACATCAAGCTTAAAATCATCTGCTTGGCCCAGTAAAACCTCTCCATCCTCAGTGAATTGGTCATAGCCTCTAATTCTATCGATGTCTGTTTTGTCTGGTTGTTTATAGAAAGCCTGAACTTTGCGAATAATGTTTAGTGCCTTGAGTGTTGAAGTCGGCGGCTTGACGCCTTTGTAATCAATTAACCTTTGATACGATTCAACTGCTTGTTCTAAGAATAAAAGAAAATAATTCTCTCTTTTAAGCTTTGAGCGAACAAAAGCATTTTCTCTGTTTGGCGTGTCTGAAAGATCATCTTCAATTAAATCTGCAACAAAATCATATAAAACATCTGAATAATTGTTACTATTGAATGAAATGTTCGCAAACATAGGATACCCGTTTAGGTACGCCTGAGAAAGATACATTCTAACAATCGCCGCACAAATTCCATGTAAATTTGCTTTCGTTTGACGATTAGAGATTTTATTAAATGGTGGCTCCGTTACACACTCTTCTTCTTGTTGTAGTCTCTCATCACTTGGAAGAATGTTATAATAAAAGTTTACCTCTTTCTTAATATATGGAAAACCTATCAAGTCAATTTGCTTTTTGTTACAAAAATCATTTTTTGGAATAAGATTCAGAGAGAAACCATACCAACCACTATGATCTGCTGGTTCAATCATAAACGGAGGATTTGTGTATCTACCTCCATAAATTTCCGGATCTAAATAGACAACGCGAGGATTGTTAGTCTTGCTACGTCCTAGAATTTGCTCATCGTTATCATAGGTATATTCAGTTGACCCCTCTTCTGGGTCTACATATTCGAGATCGTCCTTCTCTAATTCTTCTGCTTTGTATCCAAATTCAAAACCTTGAGACAAGTTTCCTTCTGGGTCGCTAACGCTCAAGGTTGTCATCTGATCAAGAAAGAGCTTATTTAGATCCTCATATACTTCTTTTATAGTTGCTCCAAAATTTTGTGCGTTAGGGGCACCTACTTGTATTTTGCTATTTAAAAAAGATCTAAAATAAGCAAGTCGAGGGTTTCTTGAGGATTGTGTGTCGGCTCCATACAAGTCAATTATAGCTTGAGGTACCTCTTCTTGATTTCTGTAGATGGTTGATTCGCCACGGTCTTCACCAAAACCAGCAGTAATAGAGATCTCGTTCCAAATTTGTCCCTCTGGATTATTGTTTTTTCTATCTCCGTATGTTATTTCAAAATTATAAGATTTAACATCAAATAAATCAATCGCACGATCTCTCTCAAGACCATCAGTATAAGAAAGAGAGAAATTTGGTTGGTGTATCTTTTTTGCAGGCAGATTTACCTTGATTCTCTTTCTATTAAGGTCTCTAGTCCTTCCCTTAGAAGTAGTATAAGTTTCATCTCTATCTTCATTGATAGCAGAGGCGAAGATCTCTGGTTTCTTTTTGATTCCAGCCTCTAAGCGCGGTGTTAATGTCTTTGTACCGTTTTTAACACTAAAGCCTATCGTCTGTTGTTCGATTTGGTCCCTCATGTGGATTGCTACGGTTTCTGGGAATATGCCTTTGGCATCTCTTCGAGTTGGATTTTCATCTTCAGCATTAACATAATTTCTCTGAAAAAAGGATCTAAAATTATGTCTCTTTAGCGGCTTGCCTTTTGTATCAGCCAGCAGTTCATTTAAATACCCGTTATTTCCAAACAGATCTCTATAGATTGAAAACTGTAAGTTTTTAAAAATGTCATTTGACACCTGATCTGCGATAGCACGAGTTTCATCACTGTCTCGGGGTATTATCCCTTTACCATCAGGGCAGATTGGTTCTTGCAGTAAATCATTTACACCGTCATTTATAGCACCCAAAGGATTTGTATACGCATCTAGTAAATCATTTAAGTCATCCAAGAGTTGTCTGTCTTGGTTATCAACAATCTCTTCTGGATCATCAAATCCAAAATCGTCATAAAGTTTTCTTCTTTTTTGTCTCCATTTTTCATAATCTTCGTTTGTTAAACAAAGGGTTTGATTTACAGGCTCTTCTGGGATTGGGTTTTGTAATGAATCTAAAATAAGCCTTCTCTGATCGGGAGACAAGAAATTAGAAACAGCGGCAAATAAATTTGATAATTGGTCTGGGGTTCCGAGAACTGATGACATTTCTGGAGCGGAGGCGTTTATCGCACGAGACATCAAATTTATTTGTGTTGTGTCGTAATCAGATGGGTCTGCTGCAAAATGATACAGAAATTCTTCTTTTGACATGAGCCCGCTCAAGATAGACATTGTTCTCTGGGCTGGAGTCTTCGCATTATCATTGAGTATGTTTTGGGCTGCGTCTTCTACCACAGGTGGTGCATACCCATAGTTATTCAGTAATGCTTCTGCTAATTCGTCAACTTTGCTGGTTGGTACATCTGGTCCGCAAAAAGCTTCACGCATGGCAGTCCGGAAACTCATTGCTTTTCCATTGTCAAACAAGGCATCCCCAATTGCGTTGGCAGTAAATTTGCCAATACCCTCAAGGGCACGGCAGAGAAGACCATCAAGCAATTCTAGAATTTTTTGTATTATGGCTACAATAGCTTCAATTATTATTGCGATTAAAGCACTAACGATCGCTAGTATCAAATTAAACTTTAATCTAGACCAAATGTTGCTAAGTTTAAAATTTGTTAATCTTGGTAGTGTAATCCCAACTTGGGGGTCACAAATTTGCACAGTAAAAGATTTTAAAAACTCAGCTACTGGTGGGTGCATCAATGGGGGCGTCATACATGCAAATTGGAACAAAACTCTTTTAAGTATTTGTGAGCCGGGGAAGTCTTTTACTTTATCAAGCAAGACATCCAAATCTACTGAATTAATGATCGCGTTTGTATACGCCTTTATAAAAATCCCAACGACATTATTTACAGCAGTTCCGACGGATGATTGTGTAAAATCTCCAGTAAACTCTGGATTTTCTACATCAACTTTTGGACGCCCATAAGTATCAATTGCTTCTTGTCTCTCCTCTGAGCTTAGTTCTTGCCATTCAGCGAGCTCTTGTGGGACCTCAGAAAACTGATTTATTTCATCTGAAGTTAAAGCTGTATCGGATGTATCAAATGTTAAAGGCTGGCCCGAGAGAGCAGAATTGACTGTTTGGGTGAAGCTTTGTTCTGATTCCCATGGTTTTACAAGGGTTCCTAATGCTTGTTGGACTTCAGCATAAACTTTGGCCTGTTCTTCTGGGGGCAAATTATCTACAAAAAGTCCCAATTTCTCAACAGACAGATTTTTTAACTGAGATTGTATAAAGGCGGACACAAATTGTTGAAAACTAACACCACCTAGTAAGCACTCTAGAACACTGCCGAGCAATGATTTAAATCCACAAATACCAAAGAAGGAAAAAAGGTCTTCCAAGTCAAACCCGTTAGTTCCCAATAATGTCCCTCTTTTGTATTCAAGAACCTCTTTTATCATACTATCTTCGTAGCCGAAGTTTTCTTTTGCTAACTCTGCCGCTCTGATTAGGAGTGGGTGACCGCTATCTCCAGTAAAGAAAGAACCGGGCTCTCCATCAAGAAATCCGGTTCCCTTTAGTGTAGACACTTTTGCGCTTGCGTTATCCTTAGATTTTTTCTCCAAAAAATCAAGCACTTCGCCATAATCCCTATCCATATAAAATGCGATCTCACGCGAATAAATTTCTAGAGTTATTTCTTCATACGGCTTATCTTCTAAATTGTTTTTTATGAGATACGCTACCTCCTCTACAGTCCTATCTTGTCCTTCGGCGTCAAGGTAAGGTCCTCCCTCATCTGCTTCTGGGTTTAATTCTCTGAGGAGTACGGCAATGTCCTCTATCTTTTTAGATGCTTCAATAGTTTTATCTACTTCGTTTTGGTAAAACCTATTCTGCATGTCTGCGTCTAATCGAGACGCAGTACCAAAAATTTTACCAAATGAATCATTTGTTGGATTCATTTCAAATCTTTCATCAAACTGAAAACAAGCGCGTTGATTAAAAACGTAAGCCAGTAATTTAGGCAAAGAAATAAATTTTTCTAACAAATAATTTCTAATTTGTCCTGATCCAAGGGCATCTATTCCGGCGTCTTCAAGTAAACATTCTATGGCTAAACGCTCATCAGAGCTTGCCAGACCATCTTTGTCTTTCGCTTTTTGAACGACAACTTCCGGATAAGAATACTTTGGAATAAACACGTGCCACTCAGGAGTTTCGTTTGCAGTTAAATCAGATTCTATTTCGTTTATTTTTGACAAAAAAGCAGAAATAAATCTGTGGTTATTTAAATATGTAATGAGCTTTCTAGCTTTACCACCCTTAAGTTTCTTAAAGCGGCACTCACGAGAATCAACCAAAATTTTTGTTATCTGGTATGGTCGCTCTGAGTCTTTTTTGACTTTAAATTTAATGTTTCTCGCTAATTTCTTGTTTAAGCCGCCAAAGACAAAATTATCTAAACGAAAGTTGTTTGCACTCAAAGCATCTTTTAATAATTTAAAAAATACTGGTTCGCCAGTATTAAAGTCTAACTTACCATCACCCGGAAAAGTTTTGATGTGTGTTCTGACTCTTGTAAAATTGTATTCTTTTAGTGGCTGATCACTGTAATACATCGCTGTATCGTCAAGATACCTTGAGATAGCATACTGTTGTTGATAAAGATAGAACCCGCCTCTTAAAATCCTCATTTGGCTTCTTATTTTTCTACCGCTAATTTGAAAATCATCAATGCCGTCAGGCTCTTCATCCTCATCATTGGCGGTTGAACTTGCAGGCACACGATCTAGAACGAAAGCAGGGACAGATACAAGAAACTGTATGATGTTTCCGCCATTCTCATCAGCAGGAAAATAATAATCCTCAATAGTTGCATAGTTCTCAATGCCATAGGGATTAAAAGATCCAAGATCAATTCCTGCTTTTCGTAAAATACTATCTCTTTCATCCAGAAGATCATCGTATCTCTCCAGAGTTACCTGAAGTATTGGGGAAAGCTGTTCTCCCTCATCCAAATCTAATCTGTATTCAAAATGACTGCTAACATCTAGTGGGTCATAACCTAGGTCTTGAGCTGCCTGTTCGACCTGTATTCCTATAAATTCAACAGAGTCTCCATCTTCAATGTCATTAATTATAGATTCTTTTAGGAATCTAAGATCATGAATTATGACTTCAATCCTCTCTTTGTCTGAATCACTTAATTCAGAACCACGGACTGGTACACAACCAGAGTTGTTACAAATGTGTCGATAAGTTAGTTCCTTATCTAAGTCTATGAGCATGTTATAAGCAGCGGTTCTTAAAATTTTGCTCTCAACCTCGGGGCTTTTATAGTTTCTGTTTTCTTGAACATGATTAGTGAACGTAATGGCAAAACTTTTTAATTTATTTTCTTCTTCGCCTAACCTTAAGTCATCTATAACTTTAGTTACATTGAATTTGTACAAGCAATTTTTCTTATCTAAGTAAGTCTCGCTTGTCGTATACCAAGTTGGCTCAACATAAGATGGATCTTTCTCGCAAGTAGGACAAAACTTAGGTAACTCTATGTCCTCTTTTGTAAGAATGTCGCATTTGTAAGTCTGAAAATCAGAGAACTCTTTTTTATCTGCCATGGTGGTTCCTATGTTGTAAAAACATGTCTACTATTAATATAATAAGGGCTGTTTTTGGTTAAGAATTGAGTTTGAAATGTGCCTTGATTATAAGTTGAGCTAAAATTATCTAATAAGTTGCTAAAAGCCCTGATGTATGTAGGTATCATTCTAGCACCCAAAATACTAGCGTTTGTGGTGGGTCCAAAACCGCCTCCATAATCATGAAAATGAGTTCCAGTTGCGCCTGCTAATTCTCTGATGCCGTTGGCATTTGCCAAAACCAAAGAGGATAGATCATTCAACTGAGACATTATTTCTCGTATACACTCAATTAAATTATCTCCCTTGGGGATTGGCTGTAGAGTCTCTACTCTTTCCTCTAGAAAATCAGGTATTAATTTATCTACTTTTTTAAAAAATGGAAACTTAGTAACAGTATGTCCATCAACATAGTTTCCAGCGATTAATGAAATAGTGCCTGGTCCATCTATCTTGCCGCCCGCTGAGTTTGGTTCGCCGCTTGGAGGTGCCTTTTCTCCCAACCCTTTACCGGTTACAATTTTAACATTGTTCCGACCAATTATTCTAACACAATCGGCTTTAACGCCAATACCAGATCTAGCTGTGCTTCTTTTTGGCGGGGCGTACTTAGTTTCACACAGACCAAAGTATTCGTCTATGTCTGCTTTTTGAGAGATATAGATTCTCGCAGCATCAGTAAAAAAGTTTGGATTAACAGAAATGTTTTTGTCTGGTGGTGTACCATATTTGTTTCCTGCTGGTTTGTGGGATGATCCTCGGCCTACAACCAAATCTATTGAGCTGGCAGCTGTTGCAGTAGCACCCATGTATCCACTATTTAAACTGCCGTCTCTATCTCTTCCTAATACAATCCAAGAATTACCATGGTGCATCACATCTTCACATGATGCTCTGTTAAAGGAGGGAGTGGGTTCAATGATTTCATCGCCGTTTAGACCCAAAGGACGAGCGTTTGTCCTCAAAGCATTATCTAATTTTTTATTAGATTTGGTGAGTTTATCTTTGTCTTGTATCGGGCGTTTGCCCCTATTTACTTTTATCAGTCCCATTCGTTTCCTCTGCTATTAGGTCAAATAATTCGTCTTTGTCTAAAGCACCAAGACCTTGGTTAGATTCTTTTTTGGTCATAATTCCAATGACTTTAACTAGTTGTTCATTGGATCTTTGAAGAGTCTCAACATACTTGGCCATTATGATGCCAACTTCTCTATGTCTGGCTTCATCAACGGCGACATACTTGATTGCGTCGTCAAGTAGTTCTTTGGTGATTCTCCTATCGTCCTCAATGTTTTTGAGGGCTTTTTTTATTTGGTCGTCAGTTTTTGACATTTATTACTCCGTCGGGCTTTCTGCTGGGAATAGTGGATCAGGGTCCGCTGTACTTTCTGGGGGGAATTGTGATGCGTTTGGAGATGAAGTAGCGGGCAAGCTCGATACTTTAAGCTTAACACCTGCGGAGGCAAGCCTCTGTAAGTAATTTTGTTTAGTCGATTCTTTGTTCCATCCGTAACCCCACTGAAATACCAGAAGCGGATCAACAACTTTACCATCTTTTCTGACGCCGAAATGTAAATGGGTTCCAGAACTATTTCCAGAATTGCCCATCGTACCAATTATTTGCCCCTTTGAAACATCCTGATAGCCGACTAAAATAGAATCAAGATGCATGTACTCTGTTTGCCATCCACCAGCGTGCTTAATATAAATCAGCTTTCCAGCGGTTTTTGAATTTTGGTTAATAGCCACAACAGTGCCATTATTAACTGCAAAAATTGGTGTTCCACGTCCGCCACGACTATTTCCGCCTGCTAGATCAATGCCCGGATGATTAGCGGATCCTCTTCCGCCGGAAGTGACCGGAGGTATTCTAGGGCCAAATGGCGATGTTATTGTAGCCGCTGGAATAGTTGGCAAAACTCCTTCCCACCTTGGAGGCATGTTAATGTAGGGGGAGCTATACTCGCTTGTAAGAACAACACCTTGTGCATTATTATACAAATTTTGAAGCCCTTGAAGCGGTGTTCCAAAGCCCTGAGCAATAACTGACATAAAAGAGGTGCCAACAGAAGAGGCTTTAAAAAATAATTGCTTCTCACTGAATCCTAATTCGCGGCCATCAGAATAAAAACATGTGACCTCGGCGCCTGCTGGAACAGAACCCAAATCGTCAAAGGGCACATCAGAAACTGCCCATTCATGCATACCAATAGCGAAGTTCCTTTCGTCTTGATTTGTGGCTTGAAATGGATCTGGTAAGATCGATCCTTCTATATTGGTTGGTCTAACTTTTATCGCTAAATGTCTAGACTCAGATGGAATCCCTGCTTTAATAACTTGCCTTGTTATTATCCTTGCAGAATTTGGATACAACATGGTACCGTTGGATTGTCCTGTTGCTATATCAGATAAACTAATAGCTTGAAATTCGCCTTGTTCTTTTCCTAACAAATAGTCATAATGAGCATCTACAATATTAGTAAACAAATAATCAAACTTGTCACTTGGATTAGAATTAAAATTCCCAAATAGGGAGCCATTAAGATAATTTTTCTTAAAACGAGCCATGGATAATCTCCTAAACTAATTAGGTATTACTCAAATTTTCCCATCATCCCAATCATGCTTAAAGTCTCTGTATTTCGATCTCATTTTGTTTAATTGGGTAACGATTTGTTTTGTATTGAGACCAGTCAACTCTCGTAAATAGAGGTACACTGCTTTTTTATTAAAAATCTCTATGTCCTCGGAAGAGGATAAAACTATTTTAATAGCTTCATAAACTTTTCTTTCGTTCTCTCGCATGTCATCAGTTCCCCACGAATTAATCTCTTCCCAAAGCTTGAGCCAAAAGTCATCCTTTTCTCGCTTTGTGAGATAATTTGATTGGGGTTGAACCTCTTGTTCATAAACTTCCCGTGCCACAAGATCGTATTCGATCTCTCTTTGGCATCGTTTAGTTTGTTTTTTCACTTTGTGGATGAACCAATTCTTGGTTACAACACTAAAATAAGAAAATGCTTTCGACCCTTTGTTCGGATCAAACTTGTCTAAAATAGTTACTAGCCATGCTTTACACTCTGCTCTAAGATCGTCTATGTTGGCTAAAGAAGTAAAGTGATAAGAGTAGACAATTTTATCTACCATCTCGTTAAATGTTGGTTGTATAAATTCTACATAAAGTTCTGATTTTCTATTATTGCAGTTAGATGAGCAATACTCAACTATTGCTGCCTCGTGTACCTCCGTAAAATACATCCTTTTCTGTGTTGAACGTCTCCGTCCGCGTCGTTTCTTCATACGATTCTTCGTCCTCTAGTTCGTCAAGCTCCATCGGCTCGGTCATTAAATAAATATCGCTATAGTCCTCTAAAACATCCAGCAATGAATTTGTGTGTTTAATTAAAAATTGAATTGTTTCGTCTCCGTGAAACATTTCCATAGAATAAATTTTTCTTAAATGATTTCCATAAGTCTCTAAAAGATCAACTAAATCAGTAAGATTTTGAGATACAAACAGCACCTTAGAAAGTAGTTTCCTAATGTACCAGATACCAAAAAAATTGCCCATAATAGATACAATTAAGGCAATAATAAGCCAATTAGTCAATGTCATCTAGACGCCCATCCTTTTTCATTTGTTTTAAAGTTTGTCTGTTTTCTTCAATAGCAGCAGCTACTCTGTCTTTTGCAGTTTCTTTATTATCTCTAATTTCTATTCTTTGTATCATTTGTGGAATACGGGTAAGTAATCCCAACGCAGAACATCTAAGACATTCTGTTTGCGTCTCAGCCATTCCATGTCGTATTTCAAACTCACCTTCGCACCCACTACAATGATAATAATAACGAGGCATTATTGCTGACTTGTCTCGATTGTCTCACCCTCTGGAGGCGGGGCTTTAACAATAGGTGGATTCATGACAACTAATTGCCCTGAGTCATCTATTTGAATCTCGAACTCTTGCAGAACAGGTACAATGTCTGATTGCTCTAAAAGAGATTTTTGGAGCGCCATCATAAGTGCTCCAACTGCTTGGTTTGATAAAGTATAATTCATTTTAGTCTCCCTTTATAACTCTATAACTATCTGAATCGAAATGCTGAGTTGAAAACTCAAACAATTCGGTATCTTCGAGTGCTTCCATTTGGTGTCTCAATCCACGATAAACATGGAAATTGTCACCTTTCTCTAAAATACATGTGCTCACATTATTTATGTCATCTGAGTCACCGTAGCGAACCAGAATCTTACCAGATTGAACATAAAAAACTTCATCCTTAAGTTTGTGATAATGCCATGAACATTTTTTACCCTTTACAAAATAAAGCAGCTTTCCACAGTATTCCTCACAATTAATAATCCATTTTTCAAATCCCCAACCTTTTGGTACAAAATTAATTTCTTGTGTTGAAGAAGTCTTCATCTTTAATCCCCTTATCATCAATATAATAATCGCCTGCTGGCTTTCCTAAAAAAATCTCATGGTACTTTACACCCCATGAATCAAGCTGGGTTCTTGTCAGCTGTAAAAAAGAAAATTCACTCATTTTTTTATCGTTATTGAATCTTCCCATTCCTCTTGCAGTTAAAAATAAAATTATGTTTCCATCATCATGTAGATTATTGATTATTTCTATACGATCCATAAATGGCTCTGCTTTTTCGTATTGTCCGCCAGTGTTCGAGCAAATTGTACCATCAATATCAAAAACATAAGTTTTTTTATTGTTATGGTCTTTCATCATCTCTCCAAAATGTTAGTCGTAGAATAGTTACCAATCCTATCAAAGAAAATAAGCTCTTTAGAAAACTCTGATCCGATTACCTTTTTATTTTCATAATCTGATCCCACGATCATCTTATCTGGGTTATGGACGCTTATGGCACTTCTTAATTCATCTTCAGAGTTAAAAATCACAACTTTATCGACAAATTTAATTGATTCTAAAAAAAACTTTCTATCCACTTCGTTGTTTATTGGTCTTGCAGGACCCTTTAGGTTTTTAACTCTTTTATCTGAATCAATACCGATTACTAAAAAATCACCATGTGATTTTGCAAACTTAAACAGCTCAACATGGCCTCTATGTAAGACATCAAAGCAGCCGTTAACCCAAACAGTTTTCATAAACTGGCAACTCCCATTTTTTGAACCACAATGGTGGCGCACTTATTCGCAAACTCAATTGATTCGTTCACGTTATTAGTATCAGCATATTTATTACTAAAAGCGGCTACAAATGTATCACCGGCTCCAGAAGTGTCCTTAACTTCAACTAATTTAACTGGAAACTTTACTCCTCTAAACGTACAACCACTAGGGCCTTGAGTAATTATTAATTTTTGTTTTATTTTATCGTTTATCGTATGCTTTGTTTTTTCAAATTCTGAGTTATTAATTTTGATAAAATCAAATTCTTCAACCCATGAGCCCAAAATTTTCTTGGTATCTATTATTGATGCTTTTGAAAGTTTTGAGATCTCGTATAAATCACCTTCAGATAAATAGCCCTTGTCATAATCAGAGACAACTACAAAATCATAAGATGATAGATCTATAGTGGATAGATCACATTTTCCATAGGCATCATCATTTTCATCTAATCTCATAAACATGTGATTTGCTCTTTTGTCAACAAATCTTGTCTTTGTTATAGTTTCCCAATTTTCATTTGTTAAGATGTTTGCTTGTCCGCCGAGGGCCAAGATATTGTTATAGGTATTAAGTGCCATGCCACCGTTTTTAATAACATCTCTTGAATTAAACACTGGAACAGGTGCTTCAGGACAAAGGCGTGAGCAATGACCGTAATGAAAAACATCTGTGCAGCTTTCGCCAATGATTAAGATTCTGCTCATCTTGTTAAAAAATTCCTTTTTGTTTTTACTGAGACCCTCCAGTAATCTAATAAATCATCCATTGTTTGTTCAAAAGAGATTAACGGAGACCAGCCAGTGTGTGATGAGAATTTAGTTGTATCTGGTATTTGTAAATCTGCATCAATTGGTCTCAGGCGTTCTGGGTCTGTCTCTATCTTTATGTTTTTCTTTGTTGATTTTGAAAGCAAGTAATCTAACATGTCTCTTATAGTGCAAGAAAAAGTACCACCAATGTTGTAGTATTCACCAGCAATTGGGTTTACAGTTACTAACATGTGATATGCGCGAACCGCGTCTCTAACATCCGACCATGTTCTCATTGAATCCAGATTTCCAACTTTTATGATTGGCTCTAAGAGCCCAGCTTCTATCATTGCGATTTGTTTAGCGAATGTGGATTCAGCAAAAACATCACCACGACGAGGGCCAGTATGCGTAAACATTCTGGTTGTCATCACAGTCATACCATAAGCCTCTCCATAAAAGCGTCCCACCAAATCAGTTCCAACTTTTGAAATTGCATAAGGGGAAGCAGGATGAAACGTTATGTCCTCATGAATTGGTAAATTTTCCTTACTTACTCTTCCAAAGACTTCTGATGAGGCACAAACATGAATAACAGGATTCAAGTTAGATTTTCTTATAGATTCCAAAAGGTTAGCGGTTCCTATAATGTTTGTCTGTAATGTTTCAAGCGGAGCAGAGAACGAAGTTTTAGGATAACTTTGTGCTGCTAAATGAAAAACGTAATCAGGGCTTGACTTAGAGACCGCTTCTTGTAATGATGGATAGTCATTCAAGTCTCCATAAATGAGATGCAAACGATTTTTATTATTTATCATTGGGATCAAGTGATTTATGTTGGAGAAATCATCATTCCAGCGACACAAACCATGAATTTCCCAATCAGTGTTCTCTATGAGATAATCGGCTAAATGTGAACCAACCATGCCAGTTATTCCTGTAATAAGACAACTATTGGACATAATCTCCCCTTTCATCCCTCATAGATAAGATGGGATTCTTAATAGGCCACCAAAAATTCCATTCTGGGTCATCCCACTTAATAGTGAACTGTTGTCCATCGACAAAATGAGTATTTTGTTTATAAAAATAAATTATGTTATCCTCTAAGGCCAAAACAGAATTTCCTATTCCGGCAGGCAAGAGAAGCATCTTTCTATTTTGGTCACTCAGGGTAAATGATTGCCACTTTTTATAAGTCGGAGAGTCTTGACGATTGTCTGCTATTAAAGCGTAGCCGGAGCCCTTTAGAACAGTTACCAGCTTTGTTGTTTTCCAATCGCCATGCAGACCGCGCAAAACACCCTTTCTAGAAATGGAGATGTCATCTTGTATAAATGTTTCAGTTGTAACATTGTCAAAATTTTTAGAGTCATACAGTTCCATGTATGTGCCTCTATGATCTTCAAACCTTTCTGGTATTATTAGTTTAACGCCATGAAGTTTTGTTTCTTTAACTATCATTTTGTCCCTTAGTAAAATAATTGTTTCTTTTCTTGTAGAGCTCTTTATTATTTAAGAACCACTCTAAAGTCTCTTTGATGCCATCTTTCAGATCCGTTGAGCATTTAAATCCATTTGATTCAGCTCTTGTGGTGTCCATGAGTCTTCGGGCATCACCTTTAGGTTTTGTTATATCCCATTCAATACCAATCTCTGGATTGTAGCTGTCTCTGATTGCTTCCGCAACATCTTTTATTGAAACACCATCGCCTGAGCCTAGATTGACAGGAAGGGTAACACCATTTTCAACCATGTGAACCATACCGTCAGCACAATCACCTGCGTAGATAAAATCTCTGATTGGGGTGCCGTCGCCCCAACATACAAGTGGAGACTCGCCAGATACGATTCTATTGATTAAAGATGGTATAACCATGGCGTTCTCTGGATCAAAATTATCCCATTTTCCATACACATTTGCAGGTCTTACAATAGAAATGTTGTCTCTATTATACTGTATTCGATAAGCATCTGCTTGGAGTTCTCCAATGCGTTTAGCCCATCCGGGATGCTTGTCATTATCGGATGGAAATGTTTTCCAAACATCATCTTCTTTGAAAACCTCAGCAGGATGATAAACACCAACAGAGCTAGTGTATAAATACCACTTAACATCACAACGCATAGCAGCTTCCATCATAGCCGTGTTAAACATTAACATAGGAACCATAAAGCTCGCTGGTCGTTCCCTAGACATTTTGGGAGATCCCTTTATGCCTATCAGGTTAAAAACATAATCTTGCCCTTCACAGGCCATTAGGCAGTTATCTAAAATAGTTAAATCCAGTTTCATAAACTTAACCTGTTCTGGTAAACCATCGGGACTGTCTAGAGAAACTACTGTAACCTCACAGTCTTTGGCCAACAACTTATCTACCAGATACCTACCGATCATACCAGTGCCACCGGTAACCAGCACTTTTGAATTATTTAAAATATTTTTCATTTTTACTCCACAATAAAATAAGAAACTCTTGATGCGTAAGGAAAACGCTTCAAAGTAATGTTTTCAAGCCCAAAGACTTCCATCAGTGCCAAAGTTTCACCCGGCGAGTCTGGGTCATTAAGTTCATCAAAAGCGACAACACTGCCTTTTGTAAGCCTTGGCTTAATTGCCTCCAAGCATTCCTTGGTTGGCTTATATAGATCAAAGTCAAAATAAGCTAAAGAAATAATAGTCTCTTGATTGTTGTCTAGATAATTGTGTATTGTTTTTGTAGCATCTCCCTTAACTAATTCAAATTTTTTAATGTGTGCTAAGGGGTTATCGTTTTCAATGTTTTGGACCACTTTACCAAGATACTTATCATAATCATCTGTAAGTGCCAACTCTCCTTCTATCATCATTGGAGAATCGCCATCTTCAGGAGTGATCTCTGGGAAGCCTTCAAAAGTGTCAAATGCAACCAACTTTTTATGTCTGTTGAATGGCTCATAGATACCACGAAGTGCAGCGAACAAACTCATGTTTTGGCCCCATCGCGTCCCAAATTCAACAATAATTCCATGAACATCGATTTGTTGTTGATAAATGTGGTTCATAAACAGAATTCTAGATAAATTCTTTGAATTTAAAAACAGACCTAAATTTGACAATACCTGCTCTTCAGGTATAGGGCAATCTTTAAGCAATTCGTACATCTTTTGCCTTTTAGATTTTTCTTCTTCGCTTTCGTAAGTTATAATTTTTGTATTATTATCAGACATTTTATCTCCTTATTGCTTCCATACTAATGCTGGTATTTCTTTGTCCCAACCAAACGCTATCACCCAAGCCCAAAATCTTAAACGACCCTCAACTAAATCATACTTTTTAGCATTAGATTGTGATGGTATTTCTTTTAGTCTTATAGGTTTGAGAAAAAATCCTTTTTTCATTTCCTCAGATAATTCAATTGGTGATGGGGTCGTGTTCATTTTGTTTTCTTTGGCCTCTTCTACCGTTTGATAAACTTTGCGATTATAATCATTTGATACTCTTATTTCGTGTGGGTTTATGTGTGATACGGGTGTTTTAAGGTTCTGTGACATTAAGTCATAATCGTCCTCGGATAATTTAAAACTTAATGACTTTGCATTTTCCAAAGCACGGTGTTTTTTTGAAGTGTTTGGAATAACAACAACTTGTTCTTTATAACATAACCAGTTTAGAACAATTTGTCCAGCAGTTTTTTCATATTTATTAGAAATTTTTAATAAAAACTCTTTTTGATCAAGGCCATTAACTAAATTTCCTTGTGCTAAGGGGCTATAGGCTATCAGTAAAATTTTATTACTATCACAGAATGGAATAACACGATCTTCAACAGACCTTTCAAACAAGTTGTATTCTGTTTGTATTGTTGCCAATTTGTTGTTATGAAGGCTTTGCATCGCAGTTTCAACTTCGCTCTGGAGGAAATTGCTGACCCCTATATGTTTTATCTTGCCTTGTTCGACCAATCTCTCCATTGCGCTCATGGTTTCCTCAATAGGAACATTAGGGTTTGGCCAGTGAACCTGAAATAAATCTATTACATCTGTCTTTAATCTTCTGAGGCTATCCTCGGCAGACTTAATCGTACCAGAGAACGTAGTGTCCTTCGGAGATACCTTGCTAGCCAAGAATACATTGTTTCTACCTACTCTTTGTAGCACATTTCCTAAAATGACCTCAGAAATACCATCGCCATAGACGGGGGCAGTGTCTATAAAATTAACACCATTATCAAGCGATGCTTTTATTGTTTCTTCAAGTGTTGATCCATTTTCATTCTCTGGAAGATGAAAACCTGTTCCAAAGCCAATAGCAGAAATCGCTGAGTCTTTATTTCCTATTTTACGATACTTCATTAAAAACGTATGCCTCTATCTCTTTTTTATTACAAATTTTCCAAGCCCAATACTTTTTTATTTCAGAGAAATAATAATCATCTATTATTTCATACTTTCCGTTTCTAAAAAAAGTTCTTAACGGAGGTAGACTAAAATTGTTTCCAACTCTTTTGGACAACAGAGCAGGACTTGGTATTAAATCGATTTTGTTATCGATAGCCTCTTCGCACGTTAAGTATGCTCTATCATCAATTTTAACTTGATCAATGTCTATTAAAACTTTTTTAGGACCAAGTGAGTCCTCCAAGACGCATAAATCATCACTAGATAAATTAATTTCCATTGAGGATATGTTATCACGCAAATGATCTATGTTTAGGGTTCGAACGATTGAAACAACATTTTTTTGAAAAACCCAAGATAGCATTAATTGGTGTCTAGTGCAGTTGTGTTTTTCTATTAAATAATTTAAGCTGTCATTAAATTTTACTGTTTTGCCTTGTAAAAACGGACTATACGCCATAAATAAATGATTGTTTTTTTGGCAAAACGGTATTGTATCCTCTAATGACTGTCTCTCTAAAAGATTAAACTCATTTTCAACCACAAAAAAATTACCTTTATTTTTTGCATGAAGGTCTTTAATTTCTGAAAAGACTGCATTACCTATACCGAAGGCCCTTATCTTGCCTTGCTCTTGAAAAGTTGCCAAAGAATCAACTAATTCTTGCAATGGAATAGTAGGATTTGGCCAGTGTGACAAATAAAAATCTATGTAATCCGTATTTAATCTTTTCAAGCTGTTTTCTAATGATAGTTGCAAATTGTTTCTATCGGAATTTCTGGCGTTAAATTTAGAGCAAATTATAGCATCGTGTCTTCTATCTCGTAACGCTTTTCCTAAAATTTCCTCAGAATACCCACCGCCATAAAGCTCTGCGGTATCAAACAAATTAACACCTAGAGACATTGCCTCGTGGTAAAATAAAATTCTATTTTTTTCTGTGTCATGATTATTATTTTCTTTGGTGCCTGTCTTATTGACTCCCAAAGCTAATTGTGAAACATTTTCTCCCAACTTATCTAAACGGATTAGATTCATTTTAAATGCTAGGCTCCCAGCCTTTTAATCCATCAGTGTCGAAGTTGCTTCTCAATAAACTCTTTTCTTTATCGCCAAATTCCTCTAGAAGAAGATTTTTCATTCTATTTCGCACACCATTTATTTGGTGTGCAAGTTTTAAGAGTTCATCGTATCTTTCTTCCTCTTCTTGCATTTTGTCTTTTAGATACCAAATGTGTACATTAATCTGCGATAAAACCATGATAATTCTTAAAAATCTTGAATTAACCACAACTTCTTTTTGAGATAAAATAAGATCAATGTCATGTGATAAGATATCAATCTCTTTTGTTATGCTAGCGTTGTCATCAAAAAGCATCTCTTTGATTTGATCAACTGATAATCTATCTATCAATTCTGCTGCTGGAAGTACAAATTTTCTATTGCTCATTTTAAAATCCTTTTAATTTAGCTAATTCTGGATTCTCATTAATCCAATTGATTGTTTCTTTTATACCCTCACTAAGTGAGATTTTTCTTTCAAAATTTAGAAGCTCTTTCGCCCTATCCATGTTCATGATGCGTATAGGGTCACCAGAGGGCTTAGTTGTATCCCATTCTACATTTATCGGGTGTGGATGGATTTCACACAATGTTTCCACAACTTCTTTAATAGAGTATCCAGTGCCGGAGCCTAGATTAATTGGAACACACGGAGGTGCTTTTTCCATTGCCTCAAGTAGCCAAAACGCCACTTCTTTTGAATAAATAAAATCCCTAATAGCAGATCCATCACCCCATACTTTTAGTGGATTCTCACCACGTAAAACTCTTGTTATTAAAGACGGGATAACTTGAGCAGATTTAGGATTAAAATCATCAAATGGGCCATAAACATTGCTTGGTCTGAGTATCTTAACTGCATCCCAACCATACTCTTTGAGGTATGTCTCTCCTTGGATTTCACCTATTCTTTTTGCAAGGCCCGGTATCCTATCGTTTTGTTTTGGCATTCCATTCCATGCATTTTTTTCAAAATGTTCTGACGCTTGAGGATAAATACAAACGCTACTAACAAACATATATCTACTAACTTCAGATTGAAAAGCAGCATCCATCAAGTTTGTTTGAAATCTTAACATTGGAACAAAATAACTTGCTACCTTTGTTTCGCCTATTCCAACGGAGCCTTTAATACCAACCATGTTAAAAACACAATCCTTGCCTTTCGTTGCTTTAAGACAATTTTCGGTGGTTGTTAGGTCTGCTCTTTTAAATTCAACATCATTTCCCAAAACTTTCTTAGCGTACTCAGGAGTGTCCAAAGATACAACCGAGACTTCTGCTCCTTGCTCTACTAACATTTTTACAAGAGGGATACCAATTGTGCCTGTTCCACCTGCTACTAAAACTTTTTTTCCTAAATACATTATAATGGCCTCCAAATTATAGTTGACCACCCATCATGGCAGTGGCCGCCAAAGTTAATCTTTTTTGCGAACTCTATCTTAAGTTTGCCTTCTTTCTCTAAGGAAAGCAGCTTCGTGTAGTATTCATTTAAATAATTTCTTTGATTATGATAATTTAAAGCAATAAAATCAGACAAATTATCTGAATCATAAAACTCGTGAATTGGTTCTAAATTTACAACAATTTTTGGTTTTTTATCTAAAATAAACTTGATAATTTTATCACATTTATTCCCCAATTGTTCAAAAGCACCGGTTGTGATAAAAGCACTATTTGGTGGGACATCAAAATCATTTTCATTTGGATTAAAAAAATCAAAAAGCTGACCAGATATATTGGCTTCCATATTTTTGTTCAATAGGTTGATTATTTTAATGGCCTCTTTCGACCAATCAAGACCAATAAAATTTTTATTTGGAAAAATGCTAGCTAAAGATGCTATATTATGACCAGAGCCGCACCCCAGTTCAAAAATATTATTTATGTTTTTTAAATTGTCAACATAGAATTGGGCTTGTAAGATTTTTAAAAATTTAAATACAAAGTCTGTACTTAGTGACTTGACATACGTCCTATCATACCTAATAAATTCTTCATGCCTAAAATAGCCGGGTTTGAGATTTTCTTGCAACTTTTCATCCTTATAGAAGTCTAGGTTCTTCTTCCAACCGGTTTCCCAATGAGTCTTTCTATCTTGGCCGGATCTTAAGTGAAGTCTTGATAGCATACCTTGAAATATACACAGTAAAGCACTTTCAAACTCTTCTTTATTTAAGTGCCTATACTTTAAGTCATATTGTTTAAGTAGTGCCTTGCACTCATCGGTTAGCGAAGCAACCTCTACACCTACAGTATCAGCAAATTTTTGTTCATCAATTTTCATTTTCTTTCACATAAATTTATAAATTCTTTTATTTTTTCATAAAGACTGTTTTTGTCTATCTTGGCGACTTCGTGCAACAATTTGCGATCTCCAAAGTTAAAATAAAAACCGTCTTTTGGCGAGATGTTCATAACTTGTTGTTGATGGTTGTTTTCTTTCAATAAAGAGAACAGTTTCTCACCCATTCCACCGCTTTTGAGATTTTCTTCGATTGTTACAACTCTTTTTCCTTTTGTGGCACTTAAGATCGCTTCTTCAGGGAGTGGGCTAAGTCTATAAAGATCGCAGTGAGAAATGCAATGACCTTCATCATTTAATCTGCTTATAACGGTCATTGAAGCATGAGTAACAAAGCCAGTAGAAATGACTAAAACATCCGATTCTTTTTTTATAATTGTCTTAAAACCATCTTCAATTTTATCCTCTTCTACATAAACTCTAGGGACTGTTCCTTTCTCGATTCTAAAGTATTTTGGACCTTTCTTGTCATACGACAAGTCAACCATTTTTTTTGTATTAAGATCGTCTGTCACATTGTAAACCTCTAAATTTGGCAAATTTAACATAGCAGACAAATCTTGGACACCGTGGTGAGTGGGACCATCAGTGCTGTACGTAAACCCTGATCCTACTCCAATTATGTTTACATCTAAGTTCATCGCACAGACATCGACATTTATTTGCTCTAAAACTCTTAAAGAAACAAAATTATTAATAGCATAGACATAAACTTTTTTGCCGCATTTTGCCAGTCCGGCAGCGACACTTATTAATGCTTGTTCAGAAATTCCAACATTCAAGTACTGTTTTGGGTAATCTTCTTCTATTCTTTTTAGCCCAAATGCTCCGTGGTCAGCAGTTAAAATAATCACATCTTTATCAACAGAGATGTAATTGTAGAGCTGATTGAAAAAAGCGTCTCTCATGTCAGTCATTTTGAGACAGCTCCTCAAGTCCTTGCTCTAGTATTTCATCACTTATTCCTCCGTGATGCCAAGAGCTCTCGTTTTCCATAAAACTTACACCCTTTCCCTTTACTGTGTTTGCGATAATCATAGTTGGCTTTGAAGAATCATTTTCTTCTAATGCTTTAGAGATTTGTTCATAATCATGTCCATCAATACTAATAACGTTCCAACCAAATGCTTCAAACCTCTTGTCTAAAGGGTCTAACGCATGAATCTTCTCTGTATCTCCGTGTATACACAAGCGGTTTCTATCAACTATGGCCACTAAATTTGATAATTCTAGATGAGACGCTAGACCTGCGGCTTCCCAAATTGATCCTTCGCAGCATTCACCATCCCCTAAGATAACAAATGTCCTGTAGGGCAAGCCATCCAGCTTAGCATTCAAAGCAAAACCCACCGAGACTGCTAGCCCATGACCCAATGATCCTGAAATAAACTCAATTCCGGGAATGTTGTTATCTGGATGTTCACCTAAAATGCCGCCCATGTTCATTTTAAATAATTCTTCTTCATCAAAAAAACCTAGATCTTGAAGTATAACATACTGTGCTATGCAAGCATGCCCTTTGCTTAAAATAAATCTGTTTCGATTAGGATCAATAAAGCTTTCTGGGTTGATGTTTAAAATGCCACCATAATAAAGAACCCCCAATAAATCCAAACACGAGAAGGCGCCACCAACGTGGCCTTTACCAATTCGATTAATTATCTTTAGGATCTTTTTTCGATGTTGATTCATTTTGGACTTTATTTGAGATAAGGTCATGCTCATTGATTATAATACTCGCCGAATTCTACAATCAATGTGGACTTGCTATCTTCTCGCTCCAGAGCTCTTTTGTATGCAGGAAAAATGTCCTCCTTATTTTCTAATAGGACAACTTCTACATTCTCTAATAAATGTCTAAATGCTTCAGTATGATCTTTGGTATGTTGTACTCCACCATTTAAAGGCACTTTAGCTCCAATTGAGGTTCTTACGATAACTCTAGGCTTAAATTCTCCTCGGGTCATTTCTTCCATTTTATCCAAATGGTTAACCAGTTGGTTGACTGCCAGTAACAAAAAATCAAATCTTGGATAACATGTAACTGGTACAAAACCATTCATTGCTAGGCCAATAGATAGGCCCATTTGCGTCTCCTCAAAAACAGGCGTTTCTATCTTACGATCATTTGAAATTGTTTTCAAAGTATTAAAAATTGAATTACCACTGTAAGCAACTGATTGACCGATAAACACCGTTCGAGGGTCATCTGCCAAATACTCCATTGATTTAACCAAATGTTCTACATATTTCATTTTTTGCTCCTAAAATAAAATCCACTGGCCTGTGCCATGGTGGGGGTAAACTCTTTCATAAGTGTAGTAAAATACATCTTCTGGTTTCTTAGTTTTCTGATTGTTCCATGTTTCAGAGGTTGGCGTATTTGTGCTCATGTCGTTGTCCTCAATGACAAATTCTAATGGTAAATTATGACAACGAGAATATTTATACGCCTCATGAAAAACACCGCATTCGGATGTCATGTCTCCTATAAAGCACCACACTCTTTGAGAAGAATTTTGAAATTTTAGTGCCTGTGCAGCACCGAGCGCTATTGGGATCGTACCACCAACAATTGAAGATGTATACATTCTGGGTTCTTTACAATAAACACTCATACTTTTACCAGCAACAATCAATTCATATAAATGTTCTTCTGGAACACCGTGTAACAAAGCATGGTAGTGATTTCTCCACGAAGAAAATACCCAATCATTAGCATCGACGTATTTAAAAATTTCCAACAATTCTTCTTCATTTCCGCCTGACATATGTACAGGGCCTGAAATTGTTGCTTTCTCGTATTCTGCTTTTACTCTTAGTTCAAAGTTTATAAGATCTTCTTTTGTTAGAGAAACTTGCTTAGGCTCTGTGTTCTTGAATTTCTCTGGTATGTGTAAATTCATTATTTCGTCTCCAAAATGTTTTTCCGATACCATTCAATTGTCTTTTTGATCCCCTCATCCAAAGAGTGTTGAGGTCTCCAGCCAAGTTCATCGTATGCTTTCTTGGAAATTAAAGCCAATTTTGTTTTAATACTTGGTTTTGTCGTATCAAAAGTCATGCTGAGGTCTTTACCAGAAATGGAAATAATTTTTTCAACAATCTCTTTAACAGAGAATGAATCACCATAACCTACGTTATATAATTCGTAAATAGTTTCTTGTTTATCGATTGCTTTATGGATAAAATCCACAACATCATCAACATATAACAGATCTCTTTCTGTTGACCCATCACCCCATACAACAATGTCATCTCCATCATTTGCAGTCATTACTTTTGTAATAGTGGCACCAAACATGTGAGATTTTTCTAGATCGTATTTATCATGTGGGCCATAAGTATTACTATGTCTGATAACGGTGTGTTTTGTGCGACCAAGACCAGAATAAAACTCACATAGCTTCTCTACATAGACCTTGGTCCATCCAACGCCAAAGTACCTATGGAATATACCTTCATCTAAATAAAAATCATCTTCTGTTACTGGCGAACGATCTGGGTTGTACATTACTCCGCAACTTAAGAACAGAAAATGGCCAACACTATAATCATAACATGCTTGAAGTATAAGCGCGTTCATAACAGCATTGTCAGTTACATGTAAATAGGGCTTACTAATGATGTCTTTTGATCCGGATGTGTTAGCAGCCGATTGAATTACAACATCAAATTTAATTTTTGAAAATAAATCGTTGACTTGTTGTTTGTTTGTTAAATCAACACAAATAAAGTTGCTGCTATCTATGGATCTTTTGTGACCTGCCAGATACACATTGTATTCTTCGGACAATGCGCAAAAGTAATCACCAATGTTGGTTCCCATAAATCCAGTCGCACCACAAATCAAGATGTTTTTCTTAGTCATTTTCGCTCCAGCTGATTTCCCAGTCTTCAAATTCTGCCGCTAAGCAATCAATTTTATAATCTTTTCTTCCACCAGCCAGTTCTTGTATTTTATTTTTGGCAGTGTTTCTAATTCCGTTAAGACCATGTGTTAATTCAAGGTCGTTGCCATCTTTTATGCCTTTTCTATAATTTGACTCATTATGCCAAATGTGTAAATTCATTTGTGACAAGACAACGATCGCTCTTATGCTCTTACTATCTAATATAACATCTTTTTCCTTAAGTGTCAAGTCTATATCATGTAAAATGTCAGAAATTTCTTGTGAATACTCTTCTTTATGCTCAGGTATAAAAACTTCTTTCAATTGTGCTATCGACAATCTGTCTATTAATTCTGATAGGGTTGGCAAATACTTTCTCATTTTTCCTCCTTAAAGTTTTTTATAAATTCTCTTAATCTATCAATTTCTAATTGTTTTAATCTTTTTCCCTCTCCACCATGGTAAGGGTGTTCGCTTCTCGGCAATGCCTCTTGAGCCTCTCTCTCTTCCAAGTGCTCATAAAATGTTTGATCTTTTTCCATTTTTCCAAATTCAGCATGTAAGTGAGTTATTTCAATCTCTTCACAAAGCATAAAACGTTCTCCGGGTAACTGACTAATAACATCTGCTATCCAATAATCTCCCCAATCTCCATTAAAGATCGGAGCAAGTATGTATCCAGCAGCATCTTTCCAGTTTCTATGCATGAATGGAAGCCCAGTATATGCATTGGCGCCGCCTCGGGTTTGAACTAAAATTATTTTATCGCGATGACTATCGAAAATGTCAATAGCAATCTGATCCCAATTTGCAGTTGCGTGAACTGCGTCGTCCGACATCAAGTTAAAGATGTCTCCTTTGGAAGGTTTGGCACACTGGTTCATTAAATCAGAAAAAACATACTTTTTTCTCGGCCACACAGTGTATTCTACATTATACTCTGAATATTCTTTTTGGAGCTCTTTTGCTTTTTCTATAGAATCAAAGTCATCGTCATCTAAGCCAAAAATCAGCTCAACTTGCGAGGGGTGTTTACAGGTCCCAAAACAATTTTCCAACACTCTTTTCATCAACTTAGTTCTTCCTCTGGTTGGACAAAGAACGCTTATTCTTATTTCACTCATGATTTCTCCAGATTATCAAGATAAGTTTTTACAGCACCAATAATTTGATCTTCGTTTGTTCTCTTAAATTTCTTTGCTATTTCATAATTTTTCTTGATTGAATCCATTCTCTTATAGTATGACTCTTCAGTCAAATTAGATAGTATTTCATCCAATTCTTCAATAGTTTCAAAGCAAATAATACCATCCTTATCAAAGAACTCTCCTATGTTTGGACAACCTCTGAAAATGGGAACAGTTCCTAATGCAAAGCAGTCAATTATTCCATCTGTAAAGAAGTTATTCTCGATTGTATTATGTATAGTTATAGAAAACATGTAATCTCTAAGTGCATCTGTCTTGTTTTCAAACCACTTGCCGAATGCAGCGCCAAAAAGATCAAAGCCGTGTTTTGATTGCAATTTATCAGCCACTTCGTATCTAAATCTATGGCCCTCAAGTATTTTCTTTTTAGCGGCAATCAAAGAAACCATTTTCGTTTTATCGTGTATTCCCCAATCCTCATGTGCAACTCTGCATTCTGCTTGTTGTATGTATTTGCAATTATCAAATTTATCAATCAAATCTTGATTGTGGGTTATAACTAAATCAAACTTATCGTGATGCTCTAAAATAGCACTGTGTGGTCTGGGTTTTAGCGCTTTGGGCTCAAGAAGCCATGCGACTTTAAATTTGCTTTGAACATTTTCAACTAGTTTTGTATTACACGCGTAATCATCAACAAAAAAAGTAATTCCATCGTATTTCATGTTATTTTGTACAAATCTTAATCCTTGCGGCTTACCCCACATGTCTACACCAGTAGCAGTTATGTATCCCCACAGTTTTTTAGTATGGGAAAAGGTATTATCAAATAAATTTATCACCAATTTTTTTGGAGTATAAACATGGGCGTATTCCTCCCAATTAGTTAAAGATGCTTCATGGCGGGGTAAATCTGCTGGGTTGAAGTCATAACCACCCAAGTCATGAAACGTTGGAACTCCCTCTCCGTTCCACATGCCCCATTGTAAGTCTTCCTCATTAAACAAGCCAGCCGAGACCATTTCTTGAATCGTATCCGTATCGAGTCCCAATACATTTATCTTGTTTGGATAATATCTTGACACGGCCCCTTTGTGAATCCAATAAGTTGGAAATTTTTTAAATGTTGGATCTGAGAACGCTAATACGTGATAATCCATGCCACTGCTCAGTCTTGACCCATTTATTTCAAAATCCCAAGGTGTGGTTGTCCTTTTTAAAATCTCAATTAGAAACTTTCGACGCCAAATCGATGGCTGTGTTGATACCCTGTAGTTTACAAATTTATCTTTAGAAATTATGGATAAATTAGGGCTCTCTTTCACGGTTGTGTATTGCCCAAGAGTGTAAGAGTCAAAAGTTAAATCAAATCTACCGATTCTTTTATCACCAGTCATTAATGAAATTACTTTGCTTACTATGCCAATCTTAGGTGAAGCAGTTGGAAAAAAATCTTCTAAAGTAAAAAGAATCAATTCATCATCTAAAGATTCCAAATATTGTAAAATGTATTTTGACCA
>TARA_R110002012_G_scaffold233652_1_pt1 | contig 33096 bp, 28 predicted proteins | sample TARA_R110002012 | Tara Oceans TARA_R110002012 (sample SAMEA4396515) | marine metagenome | biome: Westerlies Biome; feature: [DCM] deep chlorophyll maximum layer (ENVO:01000326); material: water (ENVO:00002006), including particulate matter (ENVO:01000060) such as... | depth 40 m
ATGGCCAACAGAAGTAATTATTTCAACATTTGCCGTAAGGGGCTGGGGCTTTGCTTGCTATTTCCCGGTGGTGTAAATGGCGCAAGGCCTGCGTAACAGGAGAGCAGCATGACCCATGCTTTGATCGTTATTGATGTACAGAACGACTTTTGCCCCGGCGGGGCTTTGGCGGTTCCCGAAGGTGACGCCATTATCGCCGATATCAACAGTTTGATGCAACGAGCCGAGGCGGTGGTTTTAACACAGGACTGGCACCCGGCTGGCCATTCGTCCTTTGCTTCCTCACATGTAGACAAAGCCCCGTACAGCATGATTGAAATGGCTTATGGACCGCAGGTATTATGGCCTGACCACTGCATTCAAGGCAGCAACGGAGCGGCATTTCACCCCGACCTTGACCAATCCTGCGCCGATGTCATCCTTCGCAAAGGGTATAATCCGGCCATCGACAGTTATTCGGCTTTTTTTGAAAATGATCACACTACACCGACCGGGCTCGAGGGTTATCTAAGATCAAGAGATATCACCCGTGTGACCATTGTCGGTCTAGCTCTGGATTTTTGTGTGCATTTTTCAGCCCTGGATGCGGCCAGGCTCGGCTTTGACGTGAAGGTGCGCCAGGATTTATGCCGCGCGATTAACCTGGAAGGTTCGCGCGATGCTGCGGTGGCAGCTATGATGTCCGCAGGGGTCGATCTTAGCTAATGTGGTGACAGATATTTAGGAGAAGGTTTTGACGGCAATAGGCCTCAATTTGCTTGCTCCCTCATTTGGGATGGGCGACAAACACCGGCTAAAGGAGCCTTTACAATGGTCGACATCGCTAGCCGCGTCTGGAATCACAAATGGAAGATCGACCCTATAGTTCGATCGCTCATTGATACCGATTTTTATAAACTATTGATGTGCCAGTCGGTTTTCCGAAACAAGCCAGATACTCAGGTGACCTTCAGTCTGATCAACCGCTCAAAGCATATCCCGCTCGCCGATCTTATTGACGAAGGGGAACTGCGTGAACAGTTAGATCATATCCGTTCACTTTCGCTAAGCCGGGGCGAAAGCACTTGGCTGCGTGGGAATACATTCTATGGCAAGCGCCAAATGTTCCGACCCGATTTTATGGAGTGGTTCGAGGGGTTGCGCCTGCCGCCATATCATCTGGAACGTAAGGGCGATCAATACGAGCTGACGTTTGAAGGCAAATGGCATGAAGTCATGTTGTGGGAGATACCAGCGCTTGCTGTCTTGATGGAACTACGTGGCCGGGCCGTGCTGGATCGCATGGGTAAATTCGAGCTTCAGGTGCTTTATGCCCGCGCCATGACCCGAGTATGGGAAAAGATCGAGGTGTTGCGCGAAATGCCTGATCTTTCGATTGCCGATTTCGGCACGCGACGCCGCCACTCTTTCCTGTGGCAGGATTGGTGTGTGCAGGCAATGCAGGAGGGGTTGGGAAAAGCCTTTACCGGAACATCAAACTGCAAGATCGCCATGAGCCGTGAAGTCGAAGCCATCGGCACCAATGCCCATGAACTGCCCATGGTTTACGCCGCGCTTGCAAAAAGCGATGCGGCCTTGGCGCAAGCGCCCTATGACGTCTTGCAAGATTGGCACGAAGAGCACGACGGGAACCTTCGGATTATCTTGCCAGACACGTATGGTACCAAAGGGTTTTTGGACAATGCACCTGATTGGCTCGCCGGTTGGACCGGCATCCGCATCGATAGTGGGGATCCTGCTACTGCGGCGCAGACCGCGATTGATTGGTGGAAATCGCGTGGCGAAGACCCGAGCGAAAAAAGGGTTATCTTCAGCGATGGTCTGGATGTCGACAAGATTAAGGAATTGCACAGCCAGTTCGCAGGCAAGGTTAAAGCTTCGTTTGGCTGGGGTACTTTGTTAACAAACGACTTTCGTGGTCTTGTTCCAGACGATGCTCTGGCCCCGTTCAGTCTGGTTTGCAAAGCGGTTGAGGCTAACGGACACCCTACCGTCAAACTATCAGACAACCCAAACAAGGCGATGGGCCCAGCAGACGAGATTGAGCGTTATAAACGAGTCTTCGGAGTAGGTGATCAGGCGGCGCAAGCTGTGCTGGTGTAACCCATAGAGATGGGGCTGGTGAATATCACCAGCCCCTGTCGCCGCTGCACGTTAAAAGGTCAGCGTTAAGTTTGAACTAATTTGTTAGCTACGGTCATCGACTACCAAGGTTAGTTCGCCATTGGCACCGGAGCGGACAGCCACGATATCACCGACGGAATACCCTTGTGCTTCGACTTTTGATTTCAGATCGGCATTGGCGTCGATTGCGCTGCGCATCTTGGTCACGGAATCCTTTTGGGCTTCCAATGCGTTATCAAGCGATTTTGCGTCTTTGCCGGCATCTTTCTTCAGGTCTGATACAAGCACGGTATCGACTTGGGCATCCGCTTTGAAGTTCTTGATATTTGTCTCAACTTCAGCGTTTGCAGAAGAATTAGTGCGCAGGTCAGAAATCAACTGGCCATAGTTTTCCTTAGCCATCTTCGATGTCTTTGCGGAACCTTCCTTCGCGGTGTCTTTGACCATCTTGGCCTTATCTTTAGCCATGTCGGTCTTGTCTTTAGCCATGTCGGTCATGTCTTTCGACATTTCCTTCACGTCTTTTGTCACATTTGTTGATGCGGAACCTGATGCGTTAACATCAGCGCTCACGTCGTTCAAGGTTCCAACGCTAGCACCCACACCGGCACCTGTAGTCGTTTGCGCAATTGCTGCGGTCGACATGCTAGTTGCCAAGAGAGTAGCGATCAGTGTTTTTGAAGTAAGTTTCATCTCAATTCTCCTCAATATTATTTCTAGACACGTTCTGTGCGTCTGATGAGGTAACACAGAGGATTTAGTTCAGTTCCGGCTCAAATTTTACCGTGTGGCGAAGCTCCGCCTGACGACTCAATAAATCGGCGAAACTCTGCAAGCGTCTGAAAATAAAGCAAATGTGATGGAACATTGTTGATTGAAATTAGTATCAACCGCCTAGGTGGGTGGATCGATCTTTCCACGCAACGCCTTGATTTCACCTCTGGTCTTTTTGGCTTTCAAACGCCGTTTTTTCGACCCAAGCGTGGGACGCGTGGCGATGCGCCGCTTTGGGGGTTTCAGGGCGGCTTGGATCAAATCCTTTAGCCTGTCGCGCGCAATTTCCCGGTTCCTTGCTTGGCTGCGCGTCTCATCACATTGAATTACCAATGCACCTTCATTCGTCCATCGACGCCCTGCTAATCTTCGCAATCTGTTCTTGACGGGTATGGTTAAAGAAGGAGAGGTCGCGGCCTCGAAGCGTAATTCAACCGCGCTTGAAACCTTGTTTACATTCTGACCGCCAGGACCAGAGGCGCGCATGAAGCTCTCGGAAAGCTCCCAATCTTGAATAGCGATATCATCGGTAATGTGCAGCACGGTCTACTCCTTGGGGCACATTATCATATCACAGATCACAAAGGTGAAGGGTTGGGGGAAGAAAAGGGCCGCCCCAAAATGGAGCGGCCCAATCGAAGGGATGCAGGAGGTGGGATCGGTTAGATCAATAATCCACCTGAGTGGTATCACCCGATAAGGGCTGCCTTAACGGGTAACCTCCCAAGCTGTTCCGACACCTCGCCCCAATACCGTTCTTGACACTGGATCACCTCCTTTACATTTGTTGAACTCAGTTAAATGTTTGCACGAGAACACGAAAATTCAAAATGTTTTTTTTGGATGCGAAAGGCATCTTTTCCCGGGCGCGTTGCCGATACCCCGACGGGATGGATTTGCCGCTGACCCTACGTGGTATCAGCGAGGCCCGGCTAGGCTCGCCGTGACAAGCCGGAAGGGTATGAGCGCCACCAGCGCCAGACCCAGCTTTACAGACCAATCGGCCACGGCAAGTGACACCCAAAGCGGTGCCATTGGCCCAATACTTAACAAAGGCAGCTGCTCGGCCGCCCAGGTCACGTCGGTTGCCGGATGCACAAACGAAAGTGAAGCAGCGAAGGCTATTGAAAAGAAAATAATCGTGTCGACGGTACTGCTGACAAGCGTGCTGATCAGCGGCGCGCGCCACCATTTGCCGGATCTTAGCGATGTAAAAATCGCCACATCAATAAGCTGCGCCGTCAGGAAGGCGGAGCCAGAAGCGACGGCGATGCGTATGGTGACAAGCGGCCCGAATTCACCTGAAATTTGAGTGCCGATGAGCGAGCAGACCAGCCCAACGATAAAGCCAGCCAACACAACGCGCCGTGCGGCCGCCGCGCCGTAAACGCGGTTCATCACATCGGTAACAAGAAAGGCTAAAGGATAGGTAAAGGCACCCCAAGTCAGCCATTGCCCGAACAAAAATTGAACCAGAATATTTGAGGCAACTACAATGGCAGCCATGGCAATAATGCCGGGTAGGTAAGTTCGCGTCATAAAGGTTGCCTGTCGGGTATGTAACTTGACCTGTACGGACCACAGGCAATCTTGCTTTAAAAGCATCTTCCCGGTCGCGCAAGTTATTGCGGGATGATGAATTCGATCACTTGGGTCTGCTGGATCGCGAGAAAGTTGTCATCCGACAGAACTGTTAAGCGGGTTTGCCCTGCTGGGTCACGCCAAACCGAAATTGCTTCGAGGTTATCATAATGGGCAGGAAATGATTGCATTAACGTTTCTGCCGCCAAGTCAGGCTTTGTGAGGTCGAAACGACGAATGCGATTGCGGAAGCCAAGCGGGGTCACCGTGCGTTCAAGCAGATACAAATTACCGGCGTCATCAAAATCGGCTCCGACAGGTAGGAAAGGGCCGCGCCGTGGGATATTTGTTTGAGTCACCCATTCCCCGTCACGATAAGCATAAAGTGGAAAGAAATCTTCGCCTGACTCTTCCGGCAACGCGAAAAGCGTGCCGTCCGGGTGAATTGCCAATGCTTCGATGCCCGCATTTTCCGTAAGGGTCTCTGCACTGGGTGCGTTCGCCACAGGGGTTGTCACGCCATTGGAAATATTGAGCGTCGTAATCCTGTGCTGCCCCTCGAAACTTACGTATGCTTGGCCATTCTTTCCGATCGCCAGACCTTCGGCATCTGTGAAGGGCTTGACCAGAATTTGGCCACCCTGGTCGCGTAACGCTACAGAGTGGATAATCTTCAGGTCAATAAGAACGCCCAGCTTGCGGACCAATTCAGCCCTGATCACCCGACCCCTGTCGGTGATGACCGTCAGCTCGTGGCCATCCGCGCTTACTTCGGCACCCGAGATGCCGCCAAACCATGGTGCATCATATTCCCAGACCAGCTTGGCATCTTGCGACATGCCCCCCTTACCCCCCGCAGCAAGTGCTGCGGAGGCGAGGCTGATCGCCAAAATTATCTGGATAAGGTTCAGTTTGATTCCAATACGGATTGGCACTGCGCAGGCAGATCGGCCAGAATTAGTTCACGTTTTGGTTTACGCTTGGGTGCGTCAGGCTTGGGGGGCGGCGGGTTGAGAATGTTCGCCTGCCACTGTCGCGCATCTGCACATCCGTCGCCGGGAGGCGGTGGGGCTTGATTGACGCATCCGCTTGCACCCTCCGGGCAAGCGAGCCGCACGTGAAAGTGGTAATGATGTCCATACCATGGCCGAACTTTCCGCAACCAGCTGCGGTCGCCTTTTTCATCGTTACACATCTGCACCTTTGCACCGGGAAATACAAATATCCGTGCCACTCGGGGGTCAGATGCCGCTGCTTTTAGAAGTGCGTGATGTTGCGGCGTCCAGCTTTCGTTAACGTAAGCGCCATTTGACCGCCGCATTGAAATAGATGAAATGTTTTCGCGTTGATCGCGGCTAAGCCCGAGCGACTTTGGCGGTAGCATCCAGATATCTGCATCCAGTCCCAGCTGATGGCTTGCATGGCCTGAAAGCATCGGACCGCCGCGGGGTTGGCTAATGTCACCTATATAAAGTCCCCCCCACCCTGGCAGGCGGGCAGCTTTTGCACTTAATTTGCGTATGTAATCAACCATTTCGGGGTGGGCCCAATTACGGTTGCGAGAAAGGCGCATCGCCTGCCAGGTTGGTCCGGTTTCTGGCAATTGCTGCGCACCAGCTACGCACCCCTTGGCATAACTTCCATACGCAGCCGGGACCTGAGCGGAGGGACCTAGCTTGGCTCCGAAAAGTTTTTTAGCAATGGTATTGCTATTGGCCCCACCGGACGAGCCGATCGTCGGCAATATTACGGAGGCTTCCGGATTGGGCTTGGTGTCTGAACCAGCACAGGCGGAAACTGCTAATGCCAGTGAGGCGCAGATTAAAAATCGTGTAAGGATCATTTTACGAAATCTCCTTTTGGTTTGACCCATGCTAACAGAATAAGCCCTACGATGAACAGCCCCACTACGGGGGTGATACCAAGCCTTTGACTACCCGTCAGATCGCTGGTTATCGCGATAAGAGCGGGCGCTAGAAAGGATGTAGCCTTGCCGGAAAGGGCGTAAAGGCCAAAAGCTTCCGTCATACGTTCGGGGTTGCCTTGGCGCGTCAACATGTTGCGTGATGATGCCTGTAATGCTCCTCCGGCGGCACCAATAATGGCCCCTGCGAGGTAAAACAGGATATCCGGCAACTTTGATCCTTCGGCGACGCTTAGGCCCAATACGCTGGTCGGGGTTAGCGAAATGATAAGACAAGCGGTCACGATGAGCAAAATGCAGCACGTGACGATAACCGGCATCGGCCCCACAGCCCGATCGACGCGCCCGCCGATCCAGCTAAAAACTGCCCCGGAAACTGCTGCGAGAATTCCGAAAACGCCGATGTCGATGATAGACCAGTTCAAAACACCGAGCGCATAGATGCCACCGAATGTGTACATCCCGTTCAGCGCGTCGCGGTAAAACATTGATGACCCGAGATATGCCAAAAGTGATGGATGTCGTGGCAGGTTTTTCAAGGTGTTACCAAGGTCTGATAGGCCTTTACCCATTTTGTATCGCACCGGATTAGCGTGAGGCGTGTCGCGAATGTACAGGAAAAACGGGATCATAAAGACCACATACCACAGTGCGGTTAATGGCCCGACTATCCGGGTATCTGCTTGTGTTGCCGTGTCCAATCCAAGCAGCGGTTTTAGACCCGCCATGGTTACTCCGTCCGGGCCCGCTTGGAACAAGGCGATCATAAGCACCAATGAGACGACGCCACCTACATATCCGAAGGCCCACCCAGAACCCGAAAGCCGCCCGCGTTCGTTAGGGTCGGCGTCCAATTCGGGAAGATAAGAATTTGTGAAGATCGTCGCAAATTCCATGCCGATCAAACCAACGCCGAAAAAGAACAGGGCCCAAATAACTGAAAACCCTTGCGGTTCGGTCCACCAAAGCGCCGCTGAGCCGACTACGTATAACACCGAGAACAACCATATCCATGGCATGCGGCGGCCAGACGAATCTGCAACAGCCCCTAATACTGGTGCCAAGACAGCAATGGCGAGGCCGGCGACGGTCAGGCCATAGCCCCAGTAAGCTTGCGCTTGGGCTTTGGCTTGCGAAAGCGCCATTCCTCCTTCGACAAGTGAAGAGGTCGCAGTTTGTGCAAAGTATGGGCCAAAGATGAATGTCAAAAGCAGGGTGTTGTACGGCTGGCTGGCCCAGTCGAAAAAATACCAGCCCCATATTTTTTTACGCTTAGAAATTTTCGTCATATCAGCACCCCTATTACTATGAACGGTAGAGTAGCGGCATCACATGACGCAAGCTGTCGTTTTGAATCAAAGATAGTTTGAAAGTTTCCTTATGTACTTTGACATATACGCTGCCTAACTTAACGCAATTATATGCTAAGTTCAGAATGGTAATTCACACTTAAATAAAAGGGCCGCACATTGTCTATGATCAGACTTTTGTATTTTAGCACCGCAGCGTATTCCGTCACTGCGGACACAGTTGCACAGATCGTAGAGCAGGCAACTGCGGCCAATAGCGTTAATAATATCACAGGTGCGCTAGCCTATAATGGTAGAAATTTTTGCCAGTTGTTGGAAGGCGAGGAGACAGCGGTTCGCAGGTTGGTGGAAAATATAATTGCCGATGACCGCCACAGCGGATTTCAAATTCTTGATGAAAAACCCATAGCAAAACGCCACTTTGACAGCTGGTCTATGCAATTGGTTGACCGGCTTGATTTTTCTGTCGTTATCAACGCAATGGAAGCCTGAGCTTAACGCCTTGAAGCTCAATTGGGGTTGGACGTTTTCTGGCTGCACTTGTTCTTTGAGTCCTCTGTGTTTAAGTGCTCTTTCATGCAGTGAAAGGCTTCTCTATGTCATCCATTTTCCAGATTTTGATGCTCCTTCTGAACATTGTGTGGTTCATCATAATTGCCCATGTGATTATGAGCTGGCTCATCAATTTCCAGGTCTTGAACCTTCGACAACCGCTCGTCGCTCAGCTTTGGGACGGCTTGAACCGCCTGTTAGAGCCAATTTACAGTAGGGTTCGGAGCGTTCTGCCAGCGGTTGGGGGGCTGGATCTGGCCCCTTTGGTCGTTTTGGTCGCAGTTGCAATATTGCGGATTTTACTGATTAACAACGCTGCACTGTTTTTTTGATAAGTGATATCAAGCGGCTCTTGACGAGGCTGAAGCACGGGGCATCGCCGCGGGTGTCACCGTGTGGGATTTAGTTACAGATAAGCAGAAATAGAGTTAGGTTTTCCATGGCAGCTGCTACCAAGCTACTTCGTGATGTGTTTGGTTTCGACGGTTTCCGCCTCGGCCAACAAGAGATCGTCGAAGCGGTCACAAACGGTGAAAATGTGCTGGCAATCATGCCAACTGGTGGTGGGAAGTCACTTTGCTTTCAGATGCCTGCACTTTTACGCGATGGTGTGACGGTGGTAATATCGCCGCTTATTGCCCTGATGCGCGACCAAGTCCGGGCATTGCAGGAACTGGGCGTAGGGGCCGGGGCGCTGACCTCGGGCAACACGCCGGAAGAGACAGATGCGGTATGGGAAGGACTTGAAGCGGGGACGCTGAAGCTTCTGTATATGGCACCCGAACGATTGGCCGCTGGATCGGTACCCGGTATGCTCAAGCGGATCGGTGTTTCGATGATCGCAGTGGACGAGGCGCACTGCGTGAGCCAGTGGGGACATGACTTCAGACCCGATTACCTGCGAATTGGTGAATTGCGTCGCATGTTGAATGTGCCGTTGGCTGCATTCACTGCAACGGCAGATGCGGAAACCCAAGCGGAAATTGTACAAAAGCTGTTCGATGGGGTCGAGCCTCGTGCATTTCTGCGTGGCTTCGACAGGCCCAATATTCACCTTGCTTTTGCTGCAAAGAACGCGCCACGAGCACAAATTCTAAATTTCGCCGCCGCGCGTAAGGGGCAGTCTGGCATCGTTTATTGCGGGACACGTGCAAAGACGGAAGGGTTGGCCAAAGCTTTGCGCGACGCAGGTCATACGGCCCTGTATTATCATGGCGGAATGGAGGCCGAAGATCGACGGATTGCCGAACGCCGATTCCAGCAGGAAGACGGGCTGATCGTCGTTGCCACAGTTGCGTTTGGTATGGGTATCGACAAGCCCGACATCCGCTGGGTTGCCCATGCCGATTTGCCAAAATCTATCGAAGCGTACTACCAAGAAATCGGGCGGGCCGGCCGTGATGGCGCACCTGCTGAGACCCTTACCCTGTTCGGCTCTGATGATATTCGGCTCCGACGCAGTCAAATAGACGAGGGTCTTGCCGCGCCTGAGCGCATGGCGGCAGACCACGCTCGCTTGAATGCTTTATTGGGCTTGGCCGAAGCTCTTGAATGCCGAAGATCCAACTTGCTGAAATATTTTGGCGAGGTAGAAATAACATGTGGGCATTGCGATCTGTGCGAAACACCCGCAGATGTTTTTGATGGCACGACAGCGGTTAGAAAAGCGTTGTCCGTCATATTGCGTACGGAAGAATGGTTCGGATCCGGGCACCTCATCGACATCTTGCTTGGGAATGAAACTGACAAAGTACGTGCACGAGGGCATGCAGATCTTCCCACCTATGGCGTCGGCAAGGAATATAACAGACGCGAATGGCAAGCTGTGTTTCGGCAAATGATGGGTCATGATTTGGTGCGCCCAAATGCGGAGCGCCATGGGGCCTTGCGTATGACAGATACAGCTTTGCCGATATTGCGGGGCGATCGTCCGATCTTTTTGCGGCGCGACAGCATCCAGGCAGCCAGTGCAGTACGACGGCCTGCGGTTAAGTCGGCGGTCGATGAAGAAGATGCACCACTGCTATCTGCGTTGAAGGCCAAACGGCGGGCTTTGGCAGAGGCAGCCAAGGTACCTGCCTATATCATATTCAACGACCGGACACTGATTGAGATGGCCGAAAAACGACCCGTGGGGTTGGACGATATGGCGGCAATCAATGGGGTAGGGGCCAAAAAATTAGAGAGTTACGGCAGGGCATTTTTGGATGTGATTAACGGTGCGTCAGTAGCCGTGCATCCGACCCGGCGCAAATTGGCGGGGCGAAAGGCGGGCACTGTTTATGACCGGTTGTTGCAAGTACAGGCAGACCTCGCCCGCGGAATTGCAGGGACCGAAAAACCGTTGAGCTGTTCAGTGTCTCTGCTGGCCAAGGTTGCTCAGTTGCACGCACCTACCGACGCTTCCCTGGAGCGTCTGCTGGGGGAAAAACGCGCCGAAAGGTTTGGGCCGGCTTTTCTGGACGTTCTCCGAGAGGAAGACTAAGCGATCGTGAAAGCCGAAGAAGGAAAAATTGATGCTAGTTGTTATTTCACCTGCTAAAAAACTGGACTGGTCTGCCCGCGAAATTGCGGTGACCAAACCCGCGATGCATGATGCCGCAGTCGAACTGGTTGAATATGCAAAAGCCTTGACCGTCGAAGATCTCAGGGCATTGATGGGTCTGAGCGCGACTTTGGCTGAGCTGAACAGAGATCGATTTGCACAGTTTCAAGTAGACCCCGACGAGGATGCTGTTCGGCCGGCTATTTTTGCCTTTGCCGGTGATACGTATCAGGGGTTGGAGGCCGCGAGCCTAGAGCCCGATGAACTGGAATTTGCTCAATCCCATCTGCGCATTCTTTCGGGACTTTACGGAGTGTTGCGGCCTCTCGATGTGATTCAGCCATATCGGCTGGAAATGGGGAGCCGTCTGAGAACCAAAGTCGGTAAATCGCTATATGATTTTTGGGGTGCGCGTTTGGCGGAATCTTTGAATGCGCAGGCGCAAGCAACCAATAGTTCGATCGTGATAAATTGTGCTAGTCAGGAATATTTTGGTGCTGTGGATGTAAAAGCGTTGAAACCCAAAGTTATTACCCCGCAGTTTTTGGAAGACAAAGACGATGGTACGGCCCCTAAAATAGTTAGTTTTTATGCAAAGAAAGCGCGGGGGGCGATGGCGCGGTACATCGTTCAAAAACGCGTGCAAGAGGTTGAAGCGCTTCAAGATTTCGACAGCGGTGGGTATGTTTGGCACAAAACGAAGTCGACGCTTGACCGACCGGTGTTTATCCGTCCTCATGGTGCCGCCTAACCCGGTTGCCGTCTGATCGAAGCAGCCCCTGCGGGGTGGTAACGTTCAATTTGGGCCACAATATCGGACTTTCGAAGCGGTTTGGTGAGGTAATGGTCTAACCCCGCGGCGAGTATCCCTTTTTCATCGCCGCGCATGGCATGGGCCGTAAGCGCGACGATTGGACAATGCTGCCCGGTTCCCTCTTCAATCTTTCGAATGGATATGCTGGCCTCTTTGCCGTCCATTTTGGGCATTGAGATATCCATGAATATGAGGTCCGGCTTGAAGGTTTCGTACATTGCGACGGCTTCCTCGCCGTTATGAGCCACCATTAAATCGACATTTAAATTTTGAACCATCTTCGAGAAAACAAGTTGATTGGTTTTGTTATCCTCCGCCGACAAGATCCTCATGCTGCAAAAAGAGGTTTCGGGAAGAATGTCCGTGGGGAATTCGACCTTGGCAAATAAATCCAACAACTCACTGCGGGATACGGGTTCTTTCAATACCGCTGTAACCAAAGGGCGCGCGGGGTGATTTTCCGCCTGTGTCGTATTCGGGGTAAAGATAACGATAGGGGTCGTCATTCCTTTTTTGTTCAGCGTATTTGCCAGTTCAAATCCGCCCATAGAGGGTATGTTATGGTTGGCCAGTACCAAATCCACGTTGTCACCCATTCGCGGTACAGCATCTAAAACAGTATCGCTGCACGAAACCTTAAGACCTAACCGTTCAAGTTGTTTGCGCAGTATAAATCGGTTCACACCTTTCGGACTCACAAGCATGACGTGGCGTAGCTGACGAGGAAGCTGTGGTTGTGATGGATAACGCTCCCCGTGGGTCAACAAGGGAAGTTCGAACCCGAAGCACGATCCAACCGATAGGTCCGAGGTGATCCAGAAATCGCCGTTCATCATCTTAATCAGACGCTGACAGATGGCGAGCCCCAGCCCGGTACCTCCGAAGTTGCGGTTTCGATTGCTTTCGACCTGATTGAATTCACCCAAGATGTGGTTGATCATGTCCGGGGCGATGCCTATCCCAGTGTCTTCGATCGCGATCTTGACCTGAATTTTGGCGGTGGCGTTGTCAGGTACCCCGGTCACCCGGATCAGTACATGACCATCGCGGGTAAATTTGACTGCATTGCCTATAAGGTTGGTTAATACCTGTCTGATGCGACCGGGGTCACCAATAAGATGTTTGGAAATAGGCAGGTCATAGTCAAGTGCGAGGTCCAAACCTTTTTCGCGTGCAAGCGGTTGCAATAAAATCATAACTTCTTGTATTGCCCGCTCAAGATCAAAAGGTTCCGGGTGCAAATCCAGCTTTTGCGCTTCAATCTTCGAGTAATCGAGAACATCATTTATGATAACAAGTAACGCCTCGCCTGAGTTCTTGATGGTATCGACGCACAGGCGCTGATCTTCGGTCAGATCAGTGTCTCGCAGAACCTCTGACATGCCTACTACTCCGTTCATCGGGGTTCTGATTTCATGGCTCATGTTGGCAAGGAATGTTGATTTCGCGCGGTTGGCGCTTTCCGCTATTGTCCGTGCTTCGCGTAACTGTCTTTCGTATTCAACTGTCGCTGTAATATCCAAGCCCAGTGACACCATATCACCCGCAGGGCCCCGCCGGTCGACAAGTTTTATGTGATTGCCATTCCACAGTTGAATAATCGTGGGGTCGGGTGCTGTTTGGTGAAACCGTTCAGACATCAACCGCCGCCAGTTTTTTGCAGAAAGATCACCCGTGTTAACGATACCTTCATCGGTTAAAACCTGGAGTATAGTGACATAGTTCACACCAGGACGAATAACGTTCAACCCATCGAAAATCGCCAGATAAGATCGGTTGGCCATAATCAATTCATTGTTCGCATTGAAAAAGGCGAAACCGTCCTTGATGATTTCGATGGATTGCCAAAGCCGTCTTTCAGTCAGTTCAATCTTTTCGCGGGCCGCGTCTAAGTCAAACTTAACGCGCCGATTTTCACCGCGAATGGTTTCGACTTCGGCACGTGTTTCCACAATTTCGTCCGTCAAGCGCTGCGCATGTTGCCCAAGCTTTTGGTTGGCGGCAAATAATTCGGCTTGCTTTAGTTCAAGCATCCGTTCCGCAGCAAGACGTACGCGCCGTTCCTGCGTCAGCTTATCTGCCAAACTCATGCGTCGCTCCGAATCCTTGGGTTATGGTTACGGCTTGATAATCGCTATGGCACATGAATAAGTGTTTAAAGGTGCTGCACAGCATGGCAATCGCCAAACCGGTGCCGTCGCGACCTTTGGGCCGGTGTCAGCACGCAAATGCTAATCCAACAATCCTTGCTTTAGATGCGTCGGCCTTCGCGCACCCATGCCGCGACGATCAAAGCTGCACTTAGCAGCAGAACCAACCACGCTGGCAAAAGTGGGGTTTGCCGGACATCGCGGGTTTCGTAAGCATTGCGCGGGGTAAGACCAACCCAGCCACGCCCGGCAGCAGGGCGCCCCAAACGCACGTCACGCAGACGAGGCAACCCGTCTTCTAGGCGCGCAACTCCGCCGCGCATCGAAGACAATATGGGCGTCATTGTTTCACCGCTGGCAATGGTCTCCACGAACTCTCGCGGGGCGGCGGGCCCTAGGCCAATAATGCTTTTCTGGTCGCCATTCTCCAGACGGTAAAGACCAATTTCTGGCCCTTCGAACGTCCCTTCAAAAACACCCGGGCTTGTCTGGGACAACGTAAGTTCGAATGTGCTGCCATCGGGGGCAGTAATAGTAACGGGGGGGACGTTATCGGTAAGAGTGCGGCGGATGATACGCATCGTCTGACCTTCGGCGCTTGCTGTTAACGCTTCTTCTTCAAGCTCGGGTTCTTTCATCATCCAATGGGCCAGCCTGCGCAACAGTTCCAATTGGGGGCCGCCACCTTCATAGCCTCTGCTCCAGAGCCAGGCATGATCAGAGGCAAGTAATGCAACACGCCCTTCTTCGACGCGGTTCAAGATCAGTAACGGGCGGGCGTCCTTCCCGGTCATCACGACGTTGCCTTGCGGTTCTGTTACTTCAATTTGACGCAGCCAACGGCCCCAATCGCCCTTACCCGGAAGGTTCGCGGTTACGGGGTGGCGCTGACCCAAATCCGACACCTGCGGAAGGTAGGGTTCTTCTATTACCCGTGCCGTCGGCGTAGCGGGCAGGACTTCCCCTAGCGGAGAACGATAAAGACTGTCGGCGCTCGCGAAATCTGCACCTGCCGCCACCAGCACAGCCCCGCCGTTGCGAACATAATTTGCGACGTTTTCTAGATACAGTGCGGGCAGGATGCCACGACGTTTGTAGCGATCAAAAATGATCAAGTCGAAGTCCTCGATCTTTTCCATGAACAGTTCGCGGGTCGGGAAGGCGATCAACGAAAGTTCGTCGACGGGTACACCGTCTTGCTTTTCCGGTGGGCGCAGAATGGTAAAATGTACCAGATCAACCGAACTATCGGATTTCAAAAGATTGCGCCACGTGCGCCCGCCTTGGTGTGGCTCTCCGCTGACCAGCAGCACGCGCAAACGGTCTCGGACGCCGTTAATTTGAATCAACGCGGCATTGTTGCGGTCTGTCAATTCGCTGTCAGCTTCGGGCAACGAGAATCGGATCACATTGCGCCCTCCGTGGGGCAGGGTGACGGGCAGTTCTATGTCTTGCCCGACCGGCACGCGAAACGTCTGGGCAGGGTCACCATCAATGGAAATTTCAAGCGGCGTTAATACAGTAGTCTCAGGAGGATTACCCAAGTCATCTATCCGCAAGGTTAGGGTGATCGGTTCTCCGATAATGGCAAAGGCAGGCGCATTACGTATCGAAAGGCGGCGGTCCCAATCCGACTTCTTTCCAGACATCAACAGATGCATCGGTGCTGGTAGGTCAATGGGTAGGTCAGCGTCGTGTATACGCCCGTCACTGAAAGCTAGGATACCAGCGATCCGAGAACGGGGTTCTTCGGCCAAGGCTTCGCTGAGCGCGGTCATTAGCTGAGTCCCCGCATCCCCTATACCGTCGTTAACCGGTATACGGCGCAGCTCGGTGTTTTCGCGGGCTTGTAGTTGCGCGGCCAGAGTATCGGCGGCCGTTTTGGTTTGAACCTCTCGATCCGCTAACTTCTGACTGGCGCTGACGTCTTCCAACATAAGAACGATATCACTTAGGGGCGCACGATCTTCCTGTTGAACGGATGGGCCAGTCAAGGCTGCCAGTATCACCATCAGGGCGGCTCCGCGTAGCGCCCAGCCTTGAAGCCCACGGGTCACGGCAAGCAGGACCGCCGCCAACGATAAGAATGCGACAATAACCAGCAGTAACGTCGGGATCATCGGGTCGAAAACTATCGTAGAGGTCATTGGCCCAACCTGTCCAAAAGCGCAGGTACATGAACCTGGTCAGATTTATAGTTTCCTGTCAGCACATGCATGACGAGGTTGACGCCAAAGCGATAGGCTATTTCACGTTGGCGTTCGCCGGTAAAGCCACGTCCGATCGGCACCATAGGAGCACCAGAGCTGGAAACGGCCCAAGCGGCAGCCCAATCATTGCCGCCGATCACCACTGGCGTCACACCGTCATTCAAATTTCGAAACGGCATCCCTTCGACCTGCTCGGCGTCAGGGGGTGACGCTTCGACCCATATATCACGCCCGGTATAACGGCCGGGGAAGTCTTGCAGCAGATAAAAAGTACGGGTCAGCACGTGGTCGCTGGGCAGCGGCTCCAACGGTGGTATGTCTAACGGCGCAGCGAGCGACTGTAGCTTGCGCCCGTTCGGGCTAGACGCGCCAAAGCCTGCGATATTTGCATCTCGGGTATCAAACAGGATCATTCCGCCAGAGTGCAAGTATTCGTTTAGCTTGACGTATGCCGCGTCCGAAGGGCGCGCTTGATCAGGGGTGATCGGCCAGTACAGCATTGGGAAGAATGCCAATTCGTCGTTCTCAAGATCGACGCCGATCGGGTTGGCCGGTTCGACGGACGTTCGAAAATAAAGCGTATCCGACAGCCCTCGCAATCCCGCTTGGGAAATTTCATCAATACTGGGTACGCCAGTGACCACATAGGCCAGCGTCAGTTCCGCAGTGGCGTTCAAGGCAAACGCGTCTGCATTGGCGTCTTGCGCGGTAGCTGGTGCGGGTGGCTGAAGCATCATTGCGATGAGCCAGACAGCGATGGTGCCAGCCCGTTTGAGCAGCCTGCCAGACAGCGCCAAAGACGCGATTACATCAGCCAGTAGCAACAGTATGGAAAAGCTTAACAGCCAACCGGCAAGCGGCGTTTCAGGCGAAACGTTCATGCCACGAACCGGCACACCGGTTGGCCAGTCGGCAAGAGCAAGCTGCGTATCCGGGGTCACGACGTTGCGGGCAATTTGACGGTCCGCCGATACATAGATACCAGGCCGCATCTCTGGGCCAGCGGGACCTTCCGCAAGATCGGCTCCGTCCACGCCGGGCAGGTTGCCCGCGTCTGATAATACCCCAAATCCGTCCATAACACGCAGCGGCGTCCATACGGTGCCTTGCAGGCCCTGCGTATCATTGCTGGCAGAAGAGGAGGAAATTGCCAAGCGTTCCATCATTTGGACGAACAGACCAGATAGCGGTAGGGTCGACCATTCTGCCGTCGCGGTCACATGAAACAGCACAATCTGGCCTTGACCGATGGCCTTGCGGGTAACCAACGGCGTACCGTCGTTCAGTGACGCAATGACACGGTTGGACAATGTCGGATCAGGCTGTGCGACGACTTGTGCCGACACCACCACATCATCTGGAATATCGAGCCCAAAGAACGGCGAGCTGTCTTTGAATTTCTCTAACGATTTCGGTTCGCCCCAGCTCATCGCGCCACCGACACTACGGCCGCCGACCCTAAGGCGCACAGGCATCAAAGGGTCTTCGGCATCTCGGCTAATGTTACTCGCGGCGATGCGCGGCCCGGCAAAACGCACCAACATGCCGCCTTCTCCAATCCACTCCAGCAAGGCTGCTTGCTCGGCTTCGGTGACGGTCGCGACGTCCGCCAGAACGATGACATCAGGATTGGCAGGCAGAACGTCATTTAGGGACCCATTGATCAGGTCCGCAGTCGGGGCAAGTGCCTTTTCGATGTAGTGTAATGGCGACAGCAGTTCCAATCCTTCGCGGTCTTCCCGTGCTGAGATCAGCGCCACCTCGCGTCGACGTAAAGCGTCGTCGACCAAAGTGGTCGCACCGGCAGAACGTTGCCCGGCAATGTCGAATCGAGTGATACGCGCACGGAGCTCAGCCGGAAGTGCGAGCGCGGCGGAAGCGTCACTTTGCCCCTGTTCAAATATGGCAGGAATCGAGGCAAGGATGCGGCTATTTCCCGCCGGGTCCCGGCCCTGCGCGTTCAATGTCACTTCGCGTTGTTCGCCAGCTAGCGCACGTTTGACCGAAAGGTTGATCGCACCGTCCTCGTAAACAGCACCGGCCATTGCCATCACATTGGCCCCGGTCTGATAGATTTCCACCGCGCCTTGACCTTGAAGAGCGGCCAATACGTCAGAGCGGCCCGCATAGTCCAGCCCATCACTGAACCAAAGCGTATCGAACCCGCCCGAAGACTGCATGGCTTCGATGGCGCGGGTGATATTTGCCGCCGAAGGTTGCCATGGGGCCGGTTGCAACCCGGCTAGGCGCGCGCGCCAGACATCTGCGGATTGAAAGGTAAGGTCCTCGGGGCGGGTTAGCGTCAAAAAGGCCACGGTCCGGTTGGATCGGGCAGCTCGGGTCAGTTGGGCGTCAAGCGTTTCGGCCTGCTGTGGCCAGCGCGTTGCACCGGCCCATGATCCGTCCAGCACGATTAATAACGGACCAGAGCCTTCGGCCTGCGGTTCAGAAGGGTTTAAGATTGGCCCGGCTAGCCCGATGATTACGGCGGCAACCGCTAGGATGCGAAGTGCGAGCAACCACCAAGGGGTGCGGTCTGATACGCTTTCGTCATCCTTCAGGCCAAGCAATAGCGCCACACCGGGAAACCGGCGTCGAATAGGGGCGGGGGGAACTGCCCGTAAGATAAGCCACAAAATAGGCAGAGCGAGTAGCCCCAGCAGCAACCATGGGGCGGAGAACCCGATCCCGCCAAGAACGGTCATGCTGTCACCCCAGAACGTGTATCAAGTGCCGCATATAGCCACAAAAGCGCTGCTTGCGCCGATGAATCGGTATGGTGAAGCCCATAGTGCCAACCAGTCAAGGCACACAGGCGTTGCAGTTCGGCTTTGCGTTCAGCCAAGCGCACAAGATAACGCGTTTTCAGGTCGCCGGCCTTGAGAGTTTCATGGCTGATCGTGCCTCCCACGCTTTCAAAGATTGTGCGGCCGCTAAAGGGAAAGGCTTCTTCGGACGGATCTAGCACGTGGCATAGCACCCCGCGTACGCCACGATCAGCGGCCTTGGTCAGTGCCAAGGTGACGCCGCCAAGATCTCCCATGAAATCTGAAATGAACACCGCTCTTGCTTGGGGGATCATAGCGCGATGCTCCGGGGGTGCGTAATCAGCAGTATCATCCTTACAAAACATCTCGGCCAGACGCTGTATTTGTATCGCGCCCGAACGGGGTGGCAGCGCCGTGCCGGTCAGACCTACGCGTTCGCCTGCTCGGTGCAGCAAGATAGCGACGGCCAGACCCAAAAGCCGCGCACGGTCGGCTTTTTGCGGTAGATTTGTATGAGAGGTAAAACGCATGGAGGCACCCTGATCGACCCATAACATCACCGACTGGGCAATCTGCCATTCGGATTCACGGACGAATTCTTGATCCCCCATCGCCGATCGGCGGTAATCAATCCGGCGGCGGCTGTCACCGATCTGGGCCGGACGATATTGCCAAAAATCATCGCCGACGCCGGCCCGACGGCGACCATGCGCCCCCAGCAGCACGGCACCCGCCAAATGTTCGGCCCGGGCCAGCAAGGCGGGCAAGCGCGCAGCCTCGAGTTCGGCATCGGCGCGAAGGGCGATGGACTTGTTCACGCGGCGGCCTTTTTCCCGGCCAAATCGTCAGCGGTATTGTCGATGAGTGTCGCCAGATTGTCCCCGCGAGCGCGGGCGGCAAAATTAAGCGCCATCCGGTGTGTCAGGACTGGGCGGGCCATATCAATTACGTCTTCGACTGACGGGGCAAGGCGGCCTTGCAGCAACGCCCTTGCGCGCACGGTCAGCATCAATGCCTGCGCCGCCCGTGGCCCCGGACCCCAAGATACGGTATCGCGCACTTGTTGGCTAGCGTCGTTTTCACCAGGGCGGAAGGCCCGGACCAGATCAAGTATCATTTCCACGACTGAATCGCCCACCGGCATCTGGCGCAACAATGATTGAGCTGAAATCAGTTCTTGGGTGGTGAACACCGGGGTGGCTTGCGCGTCGGTATCCCCGGTGGTGGCAATCAGGATATCTCGTTCTGTTTCGCGGTCAGGATAGGCAACGTCAATCTGTACCATGAAACGGTCAAGCTGGGCTTCGGGCAGCGGATAGGTGCCTTCCTGTTCGATCGGGTTTTGCGTTGCGAGCACGTGAAATGGGTGCCCTAGCGCACGGTCCTTGCCCGCGACGGTTACAGTCTTCTCTTGCATCGCCTGTAGAAGCGCAGACTGGGTACGCGGAGAGGCACGGTTTATTTCGTCAGCCATGAGTAACTGGCAAAAGATCGGGCCTTCAATAAAACGAAAGGCGCGGGTCCCGTCAGCGGCAGTATCCAACACCTCAGAGCCTAGAATATCTGCCGGCATCAGATCAGGGGTGAACTGCACTCGGTTACCGGCCAAGCCCATCACCGTACCCAAAGTTTCGACCAATCGTGTTTTGCCCAAACCCGGCAAGCCGATCAATAACCCATGGCCACCGCATAACAGCGCTGTCAATGTTAAGTCGACGACTCGTTGTTGGCCAATGAAGCGGTTATTTATCGATGTCTTGGCCTGAGCCAGCTTCTCTCCAAGCGTTTCGATTTCAGCGACCATATCGCGGGCTTGGGTCATGACTTTTGCGTCCTTTGGGTTATACTTGTTACAAGTGATTGTATCGCGTGAACAGGAAATGGCAAAAGCAATGAGTGGACAAAATACCGTTACCCCTACCGCAGAAGGTCTTGCTGCGTCTGTTTCCGCTGTCAAAACACGCGGATTGCCGCCGGTGGAAAAATGGAACCCACCTTTTTGTGGCGACTTGGATATGGAAATAAGGCGTGATGGGACTTGGTTCTACCAAGGCACCCCTATCGGCCGTAAAAGATTGGTTAAACTTTTCGCGTCGATTCTTATACGTGAAGACGATAAATACTTTCTTGTTACACCTGTCGAAAAAGTCGGGATCAAGGTTGAAGACGCACCCTTTGTTGCGATTGACTTTGAAGCGTCAGGTGAGGGGCGCGATCAGGTACTGACGTTTCAGACGAATCTCGAAGATATTGCGGTCGCCGGTCCTGACCTGCCTATTCGTTTTGTCCGCGACGCCGATACCGATCAACCGTCCCCCTATGTGCGTATTCGCCGAAATCTTGAAGCATTGATCGACCGTAAGAGTTTTTACCGGCTGATAAAACTTGGTGTGCATCACGACGGCTGGTTTGGCGTGTGGTCAGGGGGCGAATTTTTTGGCTTCATTCCGTCATCAGAGCTGCCCGACTAGCCCATTAAGGCAGCCGGGGTACCATGATCAGAGAGCTTTGAGAAGGGTCGCAGGCTTAATGCGCTTCGGCCCAATTCGCACCGACCCCGGCATCGACCGCCAGTTTTACGCCCAATTTCACCACAGGGTCCGCGGCATTTTCCATCACTTCACGTGCGGCCGCGATAAGATCTTGCTCAGCGCCTTTTTCGACTTCGAATAACAATTCGTCGTGAACCTGAAGCAGCATGGTCGCGGGCAGTTGGTGTATTGCGGCGGGCATGCGGATCATCGCGCGGCGAATTACGTCGGCAGCAGTACCCTGAATAGGGGCGTTTATCGCGGCGCGCTGAGCAAATCCTGCCCGTGGACCTTTGGCACCGATCTCGGGCGTGTGAATCTTGCGGCCGAACAACGTCTGAACGTATCCGTGTTCCTTTGCAAAGGCCTTGGTGTCGTCCATATAACCGCGAATCCCAGGGAAGCGTTCGAAGTACCGATCAATAAACCCTTGCGCTTCAGCTCTCGGAATTCGCAGATTACGTGCCAGGCCAAAGCCTGAAATTCCGTAAATTACCCCGAAGTTGATCGCCTTCGCCTTCCGGCGTACATCCGCAGTCATTTCCTCCAGCGGTACGCCAAACATTTCGGAGGCTGTCATGGCGTGAATGTCGAGCCCGTCGACAAACGCCTGTTTCAGCGCTGGTATGTTCGCCATATGAGCAAGAATGCGCAGTTCAATTTGAGAATAATCAAGCGCGACAAGTACCTTTCCCGGCTCGGCAACAAAGGCTTCGCGAATGCGGCGGCCTTCTTCAGATCTGATGGGGATATTTTGCAAGTTTGGGTCTGTCGATGCCAGTCGGCCAGTGGAAGCACCTGTTATCAAGTACGACGTATGAACACGGCCGGTGTCTTTGTTTATATGGTCCTGCAAGGCATCGGTATAGGTGGATTTGAGCTTCGACAGCTGCCGCCAGTCTAATACACGGCGCGGCAAATCGTGCTCGGTGGCAAGATCCTCAAGCACGTCAGCACCGGTAGCATAAGCCCCGGTTTTCCCCCGTTTGCCACCCTCAAGGCCCATTTCACCGAATAGGATTTCGCCCAATTGTTTGGGCGATCCCACGTTGAACTTTCGCCCCGCAAGCTCATATATCTCGTCCTCGAGCGCCGCCATCTTCTGAGAAAACGCGTTCGACATACGGCTAAGTGTATCGCGGTCAACCTTGATGCCAGATCGCTCCATGCCCGCCAAAACGGGAACCAAAGGCCGATCGAGAGTCTCATAAACCTTTGTGACCTGGGCGCGGTGAAGTTGCGGTTTGAACAGCTGCCACAAACGCAGGGTGATATCAGCGTCTTCGGCTGCGTATCTTACCGCATCAGTCAAAGGTACCTTATCAAATGTCACCGCTGACTTGCCGGACCCTAACAAGGGTTTGATAGGGATCGGCGTATGCGAAAGGTATCTTTCTGATAACGCATCCATGCCGTGGCCGTGCAAACCTGCGTGCATCGCGTAGGACATCAGCATGGTGTCATCAATGGGCGCGACCGTAATGCCAAGTTGGGCGAAAATCTTGGCGTCGTATTTCATGTTCTGCCCGATTTTCAAGATCGCGGGGTCTTCCAGCATAGGTGTCAAGATGTCCAACGCCTCTGCCACGGGCATCTGTCCCTGTGCCAGCTCGTCCGAGCCAAAAAGATCATCCCCCGCATTTGCCTTGTGAATCAACGGTATATAGCAAGCCCTGCCGGGCTCGACCGCAAGGGAAATCCCGACAAGCTGGGCAACCATTTCATCCAGCCCGGTGGTTTCGGTATCCACCGCGACATAGCCATATTCGTAAACCTGCTCGACCCATCCTCGCAACGCTACGGCATCTGCGACATGCTCGTATAACTCAGGCGCAAACGGTACTTCGCGCACTGCCGGCGCATCCTCTATGACCGACGCTTGCGCGATCACAGGAGGTTCTTTTCCCAAGATGTCGGCTACCCGCTTCGACAAGGTTCGAAACTCCATTTCGCCGAGAAACCCCAGCAGCGTGTCTGGGTCGGGGTCGCGTACCTCAAGATCGTCGAGCGTGAAATTCAAAGGTGTGCTTTCGTCTAGTTGCACCAGCCGCCGCGACAGCCGTATCTGCTCGGCATGGTCTATCAAGGTCTGCCGGCGCTTTGGCTGTTTGATCTCTGCCGCACGCTCCAGCAATGTGTCCAGATCACCGTATTCATTAATGAGAAGCGCAGCGGTCTTGATCCCGATACCTGGCGCTCCGGGCACATTATCGACCGAATCTCCCGCCAGGGCCTGCACATCAACCACCCGGTCAGGGTAGACCCCGAACTTTTCAAAAACACCCTCGCGATCAAAAGTCCGGTTCTTCATGGCGTCCAACATCTCGACCCCATCGCCCACCAACTGCATCAGATCTTTGTCCGAACTTATAATAGTACAACGGCCACCAGCGCGACGCGCTTGAACGGCGAGAGTGGCGATAATGTCATCCGCCTCGAAACCTTCCTTTTCCTCGCATGCGATGTTGAAGGCTTCGGTCGCACGCCGGGTCAAAGATATTTGCGGGCGCAAGTCTTCGGGCATTTCGTCACGGTTAGCTTTATACAGGTCATACATCTCGTTGCGAAACGTGTGGCTGCCCTTGTCGAAAATGACCGCGACATGCGTCGGTGCATCCGGTCCAGTGTTGCCCTCAACATAGCGTTGCAACATGTTGCAAAATCCGGCGACGGCACCTATCGGCAAGCCATCCGACTTTCGGGTCAAGGGTGGCAACGCATGATAGGCACGGAAAATAAACGCCGACCCGTCAATCAGATGCAGATGGTGACCTTTGCCAAATGTGCCGGACATATCGGTGCTCCTTGAATGTTCAGCTGTCTTTTGCCATGAAGACACCCGTCCTGCCAGCAGACATATTGCAAACCGCTAACTTCATTTTGCCAGATAAACTCCCCGCGGAGCGTCCCAAGCAAGCCTCATTCGCTGTGGTATAGGTCGAATGACAGGCTGACCGAAAGCGGCAGCGGCGTCCATATACCGAATTGCACCCCCGCAGTGCGCAGTTTTTCTCCGATCCAGACGTTGCATGTGCGCAGGATATTGAACCGGCCACGCGCGGCAAAAAAAACATCGCTTGATGTATAGCCTTCCACGTCGATACGATCCGGCTGACCCTCGGGCGTCAATGCAAAGCTTTCCCACACCCTGTCTAGAAGGGTTCGATATTGGGTCTCGGTAAGGCGCAAGCGACGGGTGGGCAGACCCTTATTCAAATCCCCGGCTACATCGACCCGCAACACAGAATCGTCACCAATGATACCGCGCCAGATATTGGCCAAGCTCAGATCCGCATAGCTGGGGGTTTCAGTGTAAAATTTCCGCGCACCCCAGCCGATCACCAGCCAGCGCGCCCGAGATGCATCTATCGGAAGACCTGCCTGCGTCAGACGCGCAAAACGCGCGCGCGAAAGATCGTCGATGGGCAGCAGAATATCATAATGAATCGGACCACGAAGCAGCAGCACTTCACGGGTCAAATCGCGCCCACGGACCCCAAGTTCGGCTGAGCTGGCTATCACAGCACCGTATATCGCGACCATTAGATATAGTGCTGGCAATATCGCCAGAAGCCCCAGCCATCGCGACAGTTTTCTCAGGCTTTGCCCTCAAAATCTTGATGGATGAACTTGCAATCGCAGTATCCGCATTCTACCCAACCTTTGTCCTGCGGTATTTGCAGCCAGACGCGGGGATGGCCCAATGCACCTTCTCCGCCATCGCAGGCGACGCGCCATGTATGGACAATGCGGGTTTCGGGGGCTTGCGATATCATGCTGTTGTCCTTGGGCTTTGGATGCGTTCATCTTATGACCAAACCAGACAGACAGGGCAAGGGTAGGCCGCATGTTTTGGCTTATAGTTCTCTACAAGTTTGTAATCTTCAATGAAACTGGTTCACCATCGGCTTCACAATGGTTAAAAGGCGACCAAACCGCCTATGATCCGGAGCAGTTCCAGCATGAATACCCCTAAACCTGTCGTCTTATGTATACTCGACGGTTGGGGCCAGCGCGATGACCCACTGGGCAATGCGCCGATGCTGGCGAATACGCCAAATTTTGACAGGATAATGCGGACGTCCCCGCATGCTACGCTGACTACCTTCGGACCTGATGTAGGGTTGCCTGAGGGGCAGATGGGCAATTCTGAAGTCGGGCATATGAATATCGGAGCCGGTCGCGTTGTCGCGATGGACTTGGGCCAGATTGACCTTGCGATTGCACTAGGCGCGTTTGACCAACACCCCCCGATGCTTGATTTTATTAGCACGCTGAAAAAGACCGGGGGCACGGCCCATTTAATGGGGGTGGTATCTGACGGAGGTGTGCATGGTCACCTCAATCACATGATCGCGGCTGTTAAAGTATTGCAGAGGCATGGTGTTCCTGTTGCCATTCACGCGCTTACAGATGGGCGAGACGTGGCCCCTCGGTCTGCTCTTGGGTATCTCGAAACATTGCAAGCGGTAGTAGGAGGGGAGGAGAATGCACGTGTTGTGTCTGTTATCGGGCGCTATTTCGCTATGGACCGTGATAACCGTTGGGATCGTATCCAAAAAGCCTTTGACGCCGTAGTAAATGGTATAGGTTCTAGTGCGGCAACCGCGTCTAGTGCGGTGACGACGGCTTATACATCGAATGAAAGCGATGAATTTATCACTCCAACGGTATTGGAGGGCTATGCTGGAGCCAAAGATGGCGATGGGCTGTTTTGCCTCAATTTTCGTGCTGATCGCGCCCGTGAAATTATGGCAGCAATAGGTGCCCCCGATTTTGCGGCGTTTTCCGTTGGCAACCGTCCCGAGTGGGCTGCATTAATGGGGATGGCGGAATACTCGGATGCGCATAATACCTATATGTCGACGATGTACCCCAAACCGCAGATTGTGAACACTCTAGGTGCTTGGGTCGCACAACAGGACCTGCGACAGTTCCGGTTGGCCGAAACCGAAAAATACCCGCATGTCACATTCTTTCTAAACGGCGGGGTCGAAGATCCTGAGGTGGGCGAAGACCGCTTCATGCCTAAATCCCCCCCGGTCGCGACCTATGATATGCAACCCGAGATGTCGTCGGCACAGGTAACGGATGCTTTTGTACGGGCCATTGAGCAGCGTTATGATCTGATCGTCGTGAATTATGCCAACCCTGACATGGTTGGTCACACAGGTGATTTAGCAGCAGCGATAGCCGCCTGTGAAGCCGTTGACAAAGGGCTGGGCCAGGTGTTGAAATCGCTCGAAGCTGTGGGCGGCGCAATGGTTATCACTGCGGATCATGGCAATTGCGAAACCATGATTGACCCCAAAACGGGTGGTCCTCATACCGCACATACCCTGAACCCTGTACCAGTGGCGGTTGTAGGAGGGCCAGCAGGTGCTACGCTTCGGTCGGGTCGGTTGGCCGATCTGGCACCGACGGTATTGCAGTTGATGGGGTTACGACAACCAATGGAAATGACCGGAAAGTCATTGATAGAATGAAGCGCTGGTTTGCCCTTATCTTACTGATATGGCCCTTCGCCGCTTTCGCGCAATCAGAGGCCGCAGACCAGGCACGCCGCGCCATGGCTGACTTGGAAACCGCTTCGGCAGCTTTGGCGGCAGCGGATGGGGCCCGCGACAGGGTGATGGCCTTGACCCAAACCATTCAGGCGTTCGAAGTCGGCTTGGGCGCAATGCGCGAAGGGTTGCGTCAGGCTGCGATCAATGAAGCGCAGCTAAGCAAAAAGCTCGCTTCGCGCGACGGTGAGGTCGCGCAACTGTTGGGTGTCTTGCAAAGCATGGGGGGCAACCCGTCGCCGACATTGTTCCTGCACCCGCAAGGGCCTGTAGGCACTGCCCGAGCGGGTATGTTACTGGCAGAATTGACGCCCGCGCTTAATTCTCGCGCCGACGCTTTGCGCAATGACTTGGACGAGGTGCAGATGTTGCGGACCCTGCAAGCCGACGCGGCGATGCGCCTGCAAGAGGGCCTGACCGAAGTCCAAAGCGCACGCACCGATCTTAATCAAGCAATGGCGAATCGTACCGATCTACCCAAACGATTTACCGAAGACCCTGTCCGTACCGCCATTCTCATATCGACATCCGAAACATTATCTGGCTTCGCAAGCGGTTTGTCCGAGATGACATCGGACCAAATCGACCCGGCACCGGTTGATTTCGACGGTCAAATCGGCAGTCTGGCCTTGCCTGTTCAAGGGGTAGTACTTCGCCGCGCCAATGAAACCGATGCGGCGGGCGTGACGCGACCGGGGCTTATCCTGGCAACCCGGCCTCGGGCGATTGTTACCTCGCCGACGGCTGCGACGATCCGCTATACCGGCCCCCTCTTGGATCTTGGGAATGTGGTTATTCTGGAACCAAGGGCAAATACGTTATTCGTCCTTGCTGGGCTTGATGTGGTGTATGGCACCGCAGGTCAGGTAATCAGTTCGGGAACGCCTATCGGGTTGATGGGAGGTGGGCCTGCAAACCACGACACTGCGCTGTCACCAAATGGTGATGGGGCTGGCATGGAGCGTTCAGAAACGCTCTATATAGAAGTAAGAGAAAATAACGTGACACAGGACCCGTCAGACTGGTTCCGAACCGACAAGGATGGATAAACTAATGAAGAAATTTGTGATGGCTGCGGTTGGTGGTACGTTGGCAGGTGTGATCGCCACCACCCAGATTGCAGGCCCCTTGCTGGCGCAGGAAACGGCGAAGGCCGGAAACGTTTATGAGCAACTGGACCTGTTCGGAGACATCTTTGAACGGATCCGTGCTCAATATGTCGAAGAGGTCGATACCGAAGAACTGATCGAGGCGGCCATCAACGGAATGTTGACGTCACTTGACCCGCACTCAAGCTATCTGTCACCCAAGGATGCGCTAAAGATGCGCGACCAGACTCGGGGCGAATTCGGCGGATTGGGGATCGAGGTCACCCAAGAAGAAGGTTTTGTAAAGGTTGTATCGCCAATAGATGGCACACCCGCGGCAGAGGCCGGTATTGAGGCCGGCGATTTCATCACCCACGTCAACGGAGAAAGCCTGCTGGGTCTGACTCTGGACGACGCGGTTGAATTGATGCGTGGCCCAGTTGGATCCGAAATCGTCATTACCGTGGTTCGGGAAGGCGAAACAGAACCATTTGATGTGACGTTGACTCGTGACACTATCCAACTGACAGCGGTACGCGCCAGAACCGTCGGCAATGCCGTAGTGATGCGGGTTACCACGTTTAATGAGCAGACCTACCCTAAGTTGAAAGAAGGCCTGGAAGAACAGATCAAGGCAGCAGGTGGTATTGATAACATCAGCGGCATCGTGGTTGATTTGCGCAACAACCCCGGCGGTCTGCTGAATCAAGCGATCGCCGTATCAGACGCATTCCTTGAGAGTGGCGAGATCGTAAGTACACGCGGTCGCGATGCAACTGAAGGCGATCGTACAAACGCCACCCCCGGCGATTTGGCACAGGGCAAGCCGATCGTGGTCTTGATCAATGGCGGTTCTGCATCGGCATCCGAGATCGTCGCGGGTGCACTTCAGGATCACCGCCGCGCGATCATTGTCGGCACCAAGAGTTTTGGCAAAGGATCGGTCCAGACCATTATGCCTCTGCGTGGTGAAGGTGCGATGCGGCTTACTACGGCCCGTTACTACACGCCTTCGGGGCGATCAATTCAGGCATTGGGCGTTTCACCAGACATCATCGTGGCCCAACCTCCGACCAAACCAGCCAGCACGGAGGAAGATCCAGCTAAATCACGTCCACTTCGTTCCGAGGCCGATCTGCGTGGCAGCTTGAACAATGACAGTCTGACGGATGATCAGGTCGATCAGATCATGCAAGACCGCGCAAAGGCAGAAGAAGCCGCTAAGCTGCGCGAAGAAGACTACCAGTTGGCCTATGCCATCGACATCCTCAAGGGCTTGTCGGCATTAGGCCCAAAAGAATAACGCGGAACCATTTCTTCGGAATGCTAGAAAGCCGGCCCTGTATTAGGGCCGGCTTTTGCATGGGTGGTCTTCCTCAAGGTTAACCGAGGTAAATCTTGCCTTCGGGATAGCGAACGCGCGGTACCGATTGGGTCGCCAGAAAAAAACCGATCGTCAATGGGCCCACGCGCCCCAAAAACATCATCAGCATGACCATCGCTCGGCCTGTCACATCAAGATCACCGGTCGCCCCACGCGATAGACCGACAGTACCGAACGCCGACGTAACCTCGAAGGCAAGATCAAGAAACTCACCATCATGGCTTATGGACATGACAAAAATTCCTGTCAGCACGAGCAGGATACTGATGGTCGTCAAAGCCATCACCTTGAAAACCTCATCTGACCCCATTGACCTTCCGAAAGCATGTAGACTGGTGCTGCGACGAAAAAAAGCGATGGTGGCGAGGATCAGGACAATAAGGGTCGTTACCTTGATCCCGCCCGCCGTAGAGGTGCTGCCACCGCCGACCAACATCAGGGTCATGGTCATTAACGCTGTGCTTTCATGAACATCGGCATAGTCAATTGTATTGAAACCGGCTGTTCTGGGGGACACCGCTTGAAACCAGCTTGCCCATACCTTGCTGGCGGTGGTTCCCAAATGGCCCAACGTCGATGGGTTGTGCCATTCCAATACCGCAAACATCGTCCACCCCAACAGTATTAGGACGACGGTGCCGACAAGCATGAGTTTACTGTGAAGACTTAACCCATGCCAATTCCGCTTTTCCCATATATCGGCAAGGACGATAAACCCCAGGCCGCCAAGAATGAACAATGCAGGTATGACCAGATTGACGATTGGGTCACCGACCCAATTGGTCAGGTTGTCCGGAAACAGGGAAAACCCTGCGTTATTAAATGCGGAGACACTGTGAAAAACCGATTGCCATAGGCCACGGCTCCAACCCATTTCCGGCACAAAAACAAAGCATAGGAACAGGGCTCCGACAGCTTCGGCCATGAAGGCGATCTTTAGAATCGCCTGCACCAATGAAGTCAGGTTATAAACGCTCGATTGGTTCAGGTCTTCACGCAGGATAATTCTTTGTGGCATGCCCAACGGGATACCGAGTGCAGACAGAAGCAGGACGGCAAAGGTCATCAACCCCAACCCCCCCATCTGGATCAGCACCACGATCACCAATTGCCCGAAAAAGTTGAATGTGCTGCCGATATCCACGACTGAAAGCCCGGTTACCGTTACCGCCGAAGTCGAGGTGAACAGTGCATCGGGCAGGCTAATGCCGACCTTGTTAGCTAGCGGTGACCATAGCACCAGTGCTCCGACTACGATCAGCGTGAAATAAATCAGAACGAGTATCGCAGGCGGGGGCAGCCGCCACCACTTTTCACCGGGATGGCGATAGATCGTTTTCAAAGACTTGCTGCGAAATTGCGCAGGTCGGTACGCTGGCCGAGCAGGATCAGCAGATCATCGCGTTGCAAGGTGCAGTCCTGACCATCGCGCCCTATGTATTCGGTGCCACGCATCACTCCGATGCAGCGTAGATTGAACTTGCTGGAGTGGGTCAGTGTCTCAAGGCTTTTGCCTTCCAACGATTCAGGTATGCGAAAATTGACGACATGATAGCCATTTCCCAGACTTACGTAATCGCGCACCAATGGGTTGTGGATGACCTGAGCGATGTGTTGGCCAACTTCGACTTCGGGGTGAATCACTCGGTCTACCCCCAGCTTGCTCAGAATACGGTGATGGGTCTTGGTTTTCGCCTTGGCCCAGATGGTTTCAACCCCCAGCAGTTTCAGGTTGATGGAAGACAGGATGCTTGATTCAAGATCCGACCCCATCGCGACAAGAGCCATGGAACAGTCACCCAGCCCTGCCTCGCGCAGTGCGGCATCATCACGAGCATCGACAATTACGGCCTGACTAAGCTTTTCCACATGGTTGCTGACGCGCTGTTCATTCAGGTCCACACCAATCACATAGTTACCAAAGCGTTGCAGCTCGGTTGCGACGGTAGAGCCGAAATTTCCCAAACCGATCACGCCAATCGTACGTCGTTTCGCCGCCATAAGGTCCTCCTCATTCACCACTCACTTGTCTTGAGCGGTGGATATATCGTGTCGTACGGGGGAACAAGGTGCAGTGGTTTCAACGGGTTTCGACACAGTGACGACGAAACGCTCGTTTTAGCATGTCGAGTTCCGCTCGCAGCAAATCCATCTCATTACGAATATCCACGCCCAAAACGTCATCACCGATCAGGACTACATTACCGAGCTTTCTTTCGGTCTTTCGATCTACCACCAGAATGGTTTGGATGCCGTCGGCTATGGCGGCCGCTGGCACGGGTATCGATAAAACCCAGTGGTTCGCCGACTCGTTGCGTACCAGTTTTACATCTGCAAGTTCGGTATTTGCATGGGTGACAGATAGCTCAGGTTTTACATCGCCTGCATCTGTGATGATGCCTTGCCACACACCTTCAAGCATCCGGGTTTTGGTTAGTTTTAATGTGGTCATCCGGTATATCCTAAAGCTGCGCGCGGGGGCGCCGCGAAAATGTCAGATCGCGTAGTATAATCTCGTTCATTTCGGGACCCTCAAATATCAGGTCTATCCAAGCTTTCTCAACGCGCTTTTCGTTGAGGTTGGTATAGGCTAAATCAAATTCGACTGTGATGTCCTTTTGATCCAAAGGTAATTCACGAACGATTTGTTCTGTGTTCGGACCGTGCCGAATATTCAGCCGGGCAAATATTTCGATCGGTTGTTCTTTTTCGATGATGGCATCAAGACGCAGCAAATGGGACCTGGCAAGTCCTTCCGTGCACTCTTTCGGAAGCTCTAGTACCAAGGAAAGGAACGTCCCGTCGAAACGGTATACCTCCAAACGCAACCCGTAAGGTGCAAGATCCGCTTCACGCATGTTACGAAGTTGCCTAATACCCATTTCCGAGAGGGTGCAGTCATGAAACAAAGTCACTTCATCACCGACTGCTGATTTCGAACCGGCAGAGGAAATTCCGGGTTTCGGTAATGGTCCGCGCCAGATTTGCGGACGCCAGACCCAGTCGGCATTATGAGGTTTGGAAAATTTATCGGACCCGACCAGAGGTTTTGCCAAACGTTCTTCGGCGACATGTATCAGTTTGTCCAAATACGCCTTAAGCTTTCTGGCACGCCTTGACTGCTTGTGCAGAGTGACAAGGTCGACGGTTTTGGCCCGCTCGGCCTTATCCGCCCATCTGCGCATGATCCGCGCTGACAGAGCCCTGTCGAAAAGCCGAATATCAAATTTAGCCATATATGCCTGCTGCCTGGGTTGATCAGAGGATCGTTTTCAACAACCCTAGCTGCTGAGAGATTTTGGTTCAAACAAATAGGGTGGATAGTTGAATGCGTCAGTCCCGCTTTGCGACCAAGGTTTTTGGTTTAGGAGTTGCCGCTTTGCTGCGTTCGATAAGTTGCAGCAACACCGAACGACCGGTGGCCGTGAGGACTTCGCCGTTTTTGGGGCCGTATGCCGCAATTCCCGCTATCTGTGACCCGATACGCACGATCGCGCGCCATTGAAAAGCCGATAGCCCTTCTATTGGTACACGGCCTTGCGCCCGGAAGACGACCTGATCATCTGTTTGTTCAACATTACTGAGCTTTTGCAGCGTGGCCGCACCAGCAATTTGCTTGGCGCTAGGCAAAGGTCCGGTCTTTGCGTTCGTCATGCTGACGGTAATCAAGCCAAGCGGTGCCCCGCCGGCCGCCGACGGAACGCCAAGTCCATCGCAGCGGGCCATCACCGCGAACCGCGGTTCGAGGCTGGAGCGGTCAATGCAAAAGCCGGAGGG
>TARA_R110002012_G_scaffold25079_3_pt1 | contig 33034 bp, 22 predicted proteins | sample TARA_R110002012 | Tara Oceans TARA_R110002012 (sample SAMEA4396515) | marine metagenome | biome: Westerlies Biome; feature: [DCM] deep chlorophyll maximum layer (ENVO:01000326); material: water (ENVO:00002006), including particulate matter (ENVO:01000060) such as... | depth 40 m
GGCATCTTCCGTATCAAGAGTACCATCGTTGTCATCATCCGTATCCGCATTGTTGCCGATACCATCATTATCCGTATCCCTGTCTTCGTTTGGGTCTAATTGGAAGGCGTCATCGATATCCAAAGTACCATCGTTGTCATCATCTGTATCCGCATTATCGCCCGTTCCGTCACCATCGGTATCCGTATCTTCTGTAGCATCTAGTGGGAAAGCATCAGAAGTATCAGGCGTACCATCATTGTCATCGTCGTCATCACATACATTTCCTGCTCCATCACTGTCCGTATCCAATTGATCCGAATTTGCTGTTGTTGGGCAATTATCGATATCATTGTTAACGCCATCATTATCAATATCTGGATTAATAACCGTAACTGTTGCTGTAGCTGTATTTACATTCCCGTTTATATCGGTGACCGTCAGTGTTACTGTATTGTCTCCCGTATCTACTGCCGTAAAATTTTCTTTGTCCAAAACAAGAGAAAAAATACCGCAATTGTCCGTAGATCCATTATCAATGGCCGTTGCAAGGATAGATGCTTGCCCATTATTATCCAGAGTAATCGTAATATTTTGAGTTACAACTACCGGATCAATAGAATCTTCAACCGTAATAATTTGTGAAGCTATTGTTTCATTACCACTACTGTCTGTGGCGATCCACGTAATAGTATGTTCACCAATATTCAATGTTTCTCCAACCAAAGAACCACTACCATTGGCATATTCTTGAAGTGTTTCATTAGGACCAAGGCTTACTTGAATATCATCCCAAGAGACGCTGTTGTCCCCAGAAAAGACAATGTGATCTGAACCGGAATTAAACGATGAATTAAAGGTAAAAGAATGTGATACTGCAGTTACCAAATTCGTCATGGTAACGCTCATGGAATTACCATCATCTATTATCTTAAATTTTATTGGATTGGTATAAAAAGCGTTTCCAGGCCTTGGTTGATAGTCATACCCAGTAGATGTACTTGTTTGCCCTTCATTGAAATTATGAATTCTTAACACAAGGCCTACAGGTTCCGCACCAAAATTTCCGCCAGGTTGCTCCCCTGTACTACGGGTGCCTAGAAAAGCGATACCTTCACCACCCATGAAATTAAGCGTGGCAGAAACATGTAAAGGATTACCTACCGTGGGAGTGAATTCTGCTACACTTCTTAGCGTGCCCCTGCTATTTGGATCACTTTTATATGCCCCATTGACTACAGACCCCATATTGGTACCTAATTCAAAGTTAGTTGCATCCCAACTTCCTGTATTAAAGTCCTCTTCTACTAGATTGGGGTTCGGTGTCATTTTCTGCAGCGAATAAGTCAGTGAAGCCAGACTACCACTATTGTCAGTTGCAGTCGTAGGATTTAACTCCGTGCCTTGTATGGTATAAAAACAGTTATCGGTGTCTGTACTTATAGTTTGGTTTCCTGTCAACACTAGGGTAGGCGCCACTTCGTCAATATTGGTTACTTTAATACTAAGGTTATTTTGAGTAAAACCATTAGTATCGGTAGCAACTATAGTTATATCATAAGTATTATTTGCACCATTATCTAAAGGCGTCTCAAAATCAGGGACTGCTAAAAAGGTTAATTCCCCCGTTCCAGTATCTATGGCAAATAAATCGTTGTCTCCACCACTTACCAAGCTATACGTAATACCCGTATCTGAACTACCGCCGTCACCATCATTGGCATCAACATCTGTAACTAGAGACGTGCTATTTTCTGGAAATTCTAAAGACTGATTTCCTATAGTGTATTCATAAACACTACTTTGACCGTAACGTAGAATAAACACCTTATCAAATGCCGAACTAAACACGATATCTGTTGGCGTACTTAAAGAAAAAACATTTCCGTTATTGGCGGTCAGTGTAGCCGTACTTACGTCGTAGGGAGTACTTAAAAGATATTTAACTACGCGACCATCACTATAGTGTCCAATAAACATTTGTGTTCCACCATTGCCAAAGGTAATGCCGTAAACGCTGCTCCCAAAACGAGAGGAAATGTCCTTGGAACCCAAATAGCTAGCTGTGGCAATTTCGAATGGAGTGCTTAAACTAAATTGTTCAATGGAAGATGAATTGGTTCTAGCATTGGTAAGATACATTCTTGTACCTTCTGGATTAAAATCTACGCCCTCCACACTCCATGATGTGTAGGAGGAAATATCAAAAGAATCTGTCCCGATTACTGCTGTTGAAAGGTCGTATGGAGTCGAAAGATCATAGGCATAAATCACCTTGGTTCCTCGACTTAATATAAACATTTTGTAACCATCAGCACTAAATGCCAAACCTCTAGGGTATTGACCATTTGCGGTAATATTTAATTCATAAGTACGTGTTGCCGTGGTAACAGAGTAGGGAGTGGATAAGGTGTATTCAATAATCAAATCATCATCAAAACCAATTGAATACATTTTAGTACCATCATTGGAAAACTCAAGTCCAAGTTTTCTCGTGGTCGTTGAACTGGTTAAATATTGGCTCGCAATAAAAGAGGTACTTGAAAAATCCTGAAGACCTACTGGGTTGGTAAACACTGGTAGATTATCTCCTTCATCTGTTAGGGTCAGGGCAACCATTTGATTGGCCAATGCATCAAAGGCATCATCTGAGCCAGCATCATTTACTGATACAGTTATTATGGCGTTGTCATTTCCATTTTCATTATCATCAACTCCTGTAATTACAATGCTTTGAGGTACATTCCAATTTACGTTGGTAAAAGTTACTTGGGCAGATGAAACGGTCGCTTCGCCTGTATCATTACTGGAGATATCAAAGACCACATTGCTGGTTGGTTGCGAATCAAGAACAATTGTAAACGAATCTGTTCCTGCATTTTCCGCAATGGTCAAAGCTGTCTTGCTTACTACATAGGCGGCGGTATCGTCATCTGTCAAAATAATACTTACACTCTGATTGGGCAAAACATCATAAGTATCGTCTGAGCTTGCATCGTTCACCGATATGGTTATGGTGGCGGTATCATCCCGATCTATAGCATCGTCTACCCCTGTCACGGTAATGGTTTGTGGAGTATTCCAATTGGCAGCGGTGAAAGTTAGTTGAGAAGCAGATACCGTGGCCTCATTTGTGTTGCTACTAGAAATATCGAACACCACATCATTAGAGGGTTGTGAACCAAGTACTACGGTGAAGATTTCTGCACCTCCGTTTTCGGATAAGGACAATTCGGTTTCGCTTGTTATGAAAAAGAGTGTAGAATAAACACGTGTATGACCACTGTAAGAACCATTAACACCTGTATTGTTGGTGGCCCCTATAGCCACGACACTCCCGTCTGCACTTAGGCTTACCGACTGTCCGGATAAATCACCTGCAGTCTCCCCGTTAATATCATTTCCACGCTGTGACCAATCACTGCCGTCAAAATTAAAAACTCGGACATGGCCACTGTCAACACCATTACCATCATTTTTGTCAGCTCCAATCACCACAATAGTGCCATCTTCATTCAAGCTTACCGAAAAACCGGACTGATCACCAGCAGCTTCACCATCAATGTCCGTCCCTAATTGTAACCAATTAGTACCTCCATCCAAACCAAATACTCTCACATGACCACTGTCATTGCCATTACCGTCATTGTTCTTTGCACCGATTGCCAATATACTGCCATCAGCGTTTAGGCTTAAAGCTTCCCCTGAAAAATCTTCAGCGGCCTCCCCATAAATATCGGAGCCAATTTGAACCCAGTTGTTAGATCCATCTAAGCGATAAACACGTACCTGACCACTATTGGAAGCACTATCACTATTATATGGCGCACCTATTGCAACCGTACTGCCATCATTACTAAAACTTAAATGCCTTCCTATCCCAGAATAATTTATATCTACACCTAATTGAGACCAATTAGAACCATCAAAACTATATATGCCTACTGAATTGGCACCCCCTTGCGGTGCACCAATAGCAACTAAATTTCCATTATGGTTAATACCAACACTAAGACCAAACCAATGAGCTGCATTCTTTCCATTAATATCTGCACCTAATTGTACCCAATTAGTTCCATCGAATCTAAAAACACGGACATGCCCACTATTTAGACCGTTACCGTCGTTTGTGAATGCGCCTATGGCAACAGTAGTACCATCTGCACTAAGGCTTACGGATATGCCTGAGTAATCACTTTCGGCCTCCCCATCAATATCCATTCCCAATTGTAACCAGTTATTATTTCCATCATTCTGGTAAATTCGAACATGACCGCTAAGGTTGCCATTACCATCATTATTTTGTGCACCTATGGCCACTCTTGTACCGTCCGCACTCAAGCTTACTGAATTGCCTGATTGGTCACCAGGTAATTCTCCGTCAATATCAGCACCCAATTGGGTCTGGGCACTTAGACTATGTAGTCCCAAAACTAAGATTACTAATAATGCGAAAGTTCTTTGTAAGGCTTTGCTGTTTTCTAGTTTTATAGGGCTTGTTTGTCCTGTAAAATTGTGTTGTCTGAAGATAAAAAAGATGGAAAAAAATAGTTTAAAGTTAAACTTGGTTGGGTAGAGGTTACTTAGGTTCATTTGGTTATATTATTTAAATTGCATTTTTATATCCCTGCGAAGATTAGTATTTTTGTAGTATTATTCTTATTTATGTTGTGAAACACTTACTTTGTAGGTGTAAGAATATCGATAAAAGTTGTTTTATTATCGACAAAAAGCATAATTCACTCCTATTTTAATGTTTTGCATTACGCTGGTCTCTGCCTTTTAAAATAGCTTAAAGTAATTTTTGATCTGAAATTTTATACCATAAATACCCTAAAAAAAGAATGTATACGAGCTTCAACTTAGGTGAAAAAAGACAGCTTGTTGGCTTTTACAAGCATATAAATTGTGAAAGAAGAGAGCTATTATCTAGCTTGTAATTTTCAAAGTAGGTCAACTCTTACCTAGGCTAAGCGAAAAAAGGGTAGTGTATTATTCGTTTAACACCTTCAACATTTTTTTAGGAGAGATATATTCAAAGTACCGCTGTGTAATTTGAAAGTTTTTATCAAAAACAACAATGGCAGGAAGCGAAAATGGAATTCCTTCTCTTGAAGCTAGTAAAAGCGGAATTTCGTGCACGGGGTTTCTTTTTTTACCGTAAGCTGTATTTTTATAGGTTTGCTCATCAAAAATAATCGTATCTCTGGATTCGGCGTTCATTTTTACGGCGTAATACTCGGTATTTAAGATTTTAATGACCTCGACATTCTTATACGCTGCTTCATCCATTTTTTTACAGTACACACACCAATCGGCGTAAAAATCAATAAATACTTTTTTAGGTTTAAGCGCCAAAGAATCTTCCAATTGCTCAAAAGTCAACCATTTTATTTTGGTCTGTTGGGCAAAAAGTGTTGGACTAATTACAAAGCACATAAAAATGCTTAAAAGAAACTTCATTTTCTGAGTTTAATGGTTATGGACTATTTATGTAACTTTCCAAACTTTATACCAAAGAAAAATGTTCTTGGCGCTAAGGGACCATACACATAATCTGAGTCTCTCCTCGCACCTAAATCAAAATCATCTTGGTAGTTATTAAAAATATTTTTTACACCCGCGGAAAAAGTCATCATAAAGTTTTCATTAAAATCGATATGTGATTCGAACTTCAAATTCAAATCAAAAAACGGTTGAACTTCATTTACCTGTAAAAAACCAGTATCACTTATGACTTTAGGCACCATCATTGGGCCGGTATAGGTTCCTGTAACATCCATATTGAAAAGTTCACTCGGAATCCATGCCGTATTTACATAGCCGTAAAGCTTTGGTGTTCTCACAAATTCATCTACAACTACGTCTGATTCTCCTAGTGTGCCATCACTTTCAAATAAAATTTGCGATTCCTGATACTTTGCCTTTTGTAATGTACCGCCCAATTGAAACTGCCACTTAGGATTGGGAGATAAACCAAATTCAAAATTAGCACCGTATACCCTTGCTCCTTCCCCATTACGAACTTCTTCTAAAATAGAACCATTTTCTAATACGGCTCCAGTACTAACTAAGGTAAACGGATTTTGTAAGCTGGTAAAAAATCCTTCTACTAAAAAATCGAGTTGTAAAAGTCCTACTGATTTCGCATAATTTAAAGATCCTGTATAGGCATTGGAATATTCGGTATTTAAATCATTAGACAAAATTACAAATTGCGGCTCTCCCCCGACACTTGAAATATGCAAGTCTTCATTAAAAGCTTGTGGCGCCCTAAAGCCCCTAGCGAAGCCACCTCTAAACTTTAATTCTTCCAAAAATTTATAGGATATGGTTAATCGCGGAGAAAAAGCTGTTTGCTGAATATCAACAGCTCTTTCAATGCCACCTATAGTATACGCTCCTAAAACCGAAACATAATCTAACCTGCCGCCAACTAAAGCTGTAAACTTTTCTGTTGGTTTCCACTCGTATTGGGCAAAAGTACCTATGGAATTTACTTTTTGATCAATGAACCTGTTATACCCTTCAATTTTATCTTCGGTATTGGCATGGTTAAATTCTGATCCTAAGGTAAGTACATCTTCGTTTTTAAAAGATTTGGTGTATTGAAGTCCATTTACCCAAGCTAAATCTTTAGTATTTCCGAAGGCATTATTTGCGCTAATGCTATCTTGTGAGGTTCTGCCACCTCCTAAGCCACCATAATAACTATTGCGATTGGTGTGTGATGCCGAAGTGTAGAACTGAAAATTCCCGGTGTTATCTTTACTTTCTATTTCATAATCTGCACCGCCTATAAAAGTATCGTGCTCTAATTCTTCTGTGATATCCGTAAATTGCGGGGCTAAGTCGAGTTCATTTCCGCCGCGACGGTATTCTTTTATGGCATTTAAGTTGATTGACAATCGGCTGCGGTCATTTGGTTTTACAAACATCTTGGCGCCTAAGGTATTGTTGCGAAGTTCAACCAACTCTGTAAAGCCATCAGCATTAGCATCAAAAGCATCCCGATTGCGATAGGTACCAAATGCAGAAATACCACTCGAAAGATCATCAGCCACCAACGAAGTATTAAAATTTAGATTACGATCTGCAGTACTAGCATCAATCAAAGCCAAATTAGTTCCAATTTCCCAAGTATTTAATACAGGGTCTTTAGTGATAATATTTACGGTTCCTGCAATGGCGTTGGAGCCGAATAGTGCCGAACCTCCGCTTCGCACTATTTCTATACGCTCAATACTATTCGTAGGTATTTGTTCTAATCCATACACCCCAAGTAGGGAGCTAAATACAGGCCGACTATTGAGCAGTACTTGTGTGTATCCACCATCTAAACCATTTAACCTAACTTGGGTAAAACCACAGTTTTGGCAATTGGTTTCTACCCGAACACCTGGGGCGTAATTTAGTCCGTCTGCAACACTCAATGATTGCGTTGCGTTTAGTAATCTAGGTTTTAAAGTCGATACTACTACAGGTGTATTTTTGCGCTCTACCCTATTTCGTGTGGCGCTAATAACGACTTCATCTAAACCCAAGGCGTCTTCTAAAAGTTCAAAATTTAGTGTAAGAGGTTCATCTTGAACTATAATTATTTCTTTTGTGATACTCCTAAAGCCCTGAGAACTTGCCTGTATGTTGTATTTCCCTGGCAAAAGTTCTAAGAAATAATCACCTTTGGCATCACTAGTAGTTCCTTGTAAACCATTCTTTACGACGATAAAAGCAAAAGATACAGCTTCCTTACCTGATGTAACCCTGCCCTTTAAAAGCGTTTTTTTTTCTTGTGAATAGCTCAGAAGTATCACTGAAAAGAAAAAGTATAAGAACATTTTTTTTGTCATTCTAAGCTAGTTTTAATATTCTTAAAATAATATTTAGGCAAACCTAATAATTTATTATTAAAAATAAAAATGTATCTTTATACTTTATTAAAATTATGTTTACGCAATCCGAAGAAAATTATTTAAAGGCTATATTTCATTTGCAACAAGAAACAGAAGGCGGCATATCTACCAGTAGCCTCTCTGAGAAGTTAGCCACCAAAGCGGCTTCTGTCACCGAAATGATTAAACGCTTAGCAGATAAAAATTTAGTAGATTATCAAAAATATTATGGTGTTCAATTAACGGATACAGGAAGAGAACAAGCCTTGCTTATTGTTCGCAAGCATCGCTTATGGGAATATTTTCTGGTAAAACGTTTGAATTTTAATTGGGATGAGGTTCATGAGGTGGCAGAGCAGTTAGAGCATATTAAATCCTCAAAATTGGTGGAAGAACTTGATTTATTTTTAGGCAGACCTGAGTATGATCCGCACGGAGACCCCATACCTGATGCCAACGGAAATCTGCCTAAAGTCCCTAAAAAAAGACTTTCTGAGCTGCAACAAGGAGACCATGCTATTTGTAAAGGTTTTAATGATGACTCTTCTTCCTTTCTTCAATTTTTAGCCAAACAAGAAATTGGATTAGATACTAAAATTGAAGTAGTTCATATCGAGACATTCGATGAAAGTATGACAGTTATTGCCAACAAAAAAAGCATTCTATTATCAAAAACTGCCACAGACAATATTTATGTTAGGCTCTAAATTTACAATGATCTTACTTTGACAAAAAGAAACATGAAACAAAAAATACTAGTTTTAGTATGCCTTATTTTCGCATCGGCTTGCAAAAATTTAAATAAACCTATTGATGGTAAGCTTAAGGTCGTCACTACGACAACCATGATTACTGACCTAGTTCGTAATATCGGTGGCGATTCAATACACATTCAAGGGCTAATGGGTAGTGGCGTTGATCCTCACTTATACAAAGCCAGCGAAGGCGATGTATCTAAATTAACCAGCGCTGATGTTGTTTTTTACAGCGGATTGCATCTAGAAGGTAAGTTAGTCGATGTTTTTGAGAAAATGAATCGGACTAAAGCTACCATTGCCTTGGCCGAAGTCTTAGATAAAAACAAACTCATCGGCTCCGAATACTTTGCTTCAAATTACGATCCACATATTTGGTTTAATTTGAGGTATTGGAAACAAATTGCCAACTATTTAACTCAAGAATTAGGGGCCTTAGACCCTAAAAATGCTGATTTTTTTGAAAAAAATAAGATCGAATATCTAAAAAGTCTTGAGGGGTTAGAAACCGAAATAAAAAACACGATTGCTTCCTTACCTGAAGAAAAAAGAATATTAATTACCGCACATGATGCCTTTAACTATTTTGGCGAAGAATACGGTTTTGAAGTGGTTGGCCTACAAGGGCTAAGCACAGCTACCGAAGCTGGCGTACAAGATGTTCAGAAGCTTGCAAAATTAATTATGGACAAAAAAGTAAAGGCCATTTTTGTGGAAAGTAGTGTTCCCAGGCGGACTATCGAAGCCTTGCAACAGGCTGTTTTGGCACAAGGTTTTCAAGTTGAAATCGGTGGAACATTATATTCCGATGCTTTAGGAAACGCCGGCACTAACGAAGGCACTTATATTGGCATGTTCGAATATAATGTGAATACGATCGTAAATGCGCTAAAATAAAAGTGTATCAAGTTTCTGGTCTAGAGTTTAACAACTAAGGAGCCTTAAACTTGGAACTCGAAACAAATAATCGACAATGAATGACAACAGATAACAAACTTCCTGCAGTACAGATTGATGATCTTACGGTGGCGTACAACTATAAGCCTGTTTTATGGGATATCGATTTAGTGATTCCTGAAGGGGTTTTAATGGCCATTGTAGGTCCAAATGGCGCTGGAAAATCAACCTTAATTAAGGCTATTTTAGGGATTATAAAACCCTTGGCAGGAAGTGTTCAAATATTTGGTAAACCTTATAAAAAACAGGTAGATAATGTGGCTTATGTTCCTCAAAAAGGAAGTGTGGATTGGGATTTTCCGACCACTGCCCTTGATGTGGTGATGATGGGTACGTACGGGAGTTTAGGTTGGATTAAAAGACCAGGACAAAAAGAAAAAAAATTAGCCCTAGAAGCCTTAGATAAAGTAGGCATGCTGTCTTTTAAACACCGACAAATTAGTCAACTGAGTGGTGGACAGCAACAGCGTATTTTTTTAGCTCGAGCGTTAGTTCAGAATGCCTCTATTTATTTAATGGATGAACCTTTTCAAGGCGTAGATGCTACTACCGAAAAAGCCATCATCAACATTCTAAAAGAATTGCGAAAAGAAGGAAAAACACTCATTGTTGTGCACCACGATTTACAAACTGTACCGGAGTATTTCGATTGGGTGACTTTCTTGAACGTCAAGGGTATTGCCTCGGGGCCAGTGAAAGATATTTTCAATGATGATAATCTTACGAAAACTTACGGAATTAATTATAAAGTGGCTGTTAATAAGTAATTAGAAGGTAGAGGTTAGTTTTTAGTGGGTAGAAAAAAGAAATAATGGAGAAGCCGAAATTTAATTTTGAGGATTTAAAAGTGTATCAGAAAGCATTAGACTTCATTGATGATGTTTATGATGCTACCGAAACTTTTCCAAACATGGAAAACTATCGGCTAACTTCACAATTTATTAGAGCCGCAAATTCAATTGCACTAAATATAAGTGAAGGCTCTGGGTCTAGTGACGCGATGTTTAATAAGTACCTACAAACAGCCATTGACTCGGTAAGAGAATGTGTCACTTGTGCTACAATTGCTTTTAGAAGAAAATATATAAATGAAGAAATCAACTATAATTTTCGCGTTCAGTTGGCTGAATTATCTAAAATGATATCCTCTTTACAAAAATATATAAAAAATAAAAAAAATGATTAATTCTACCAACTACCCTCTACCCTCTACCCTCTACCCTCTAAAAAACTTGAAACTAGAAACAACCAATGGAACTAACTGATTTTTTTACAGACTACACCTTACGGACCATCACTTTAGGTACGGCTATCTTGGGTGCTATTTGTGGAATGTTGGGAAGTTTTGCAGTATTGCGTAAACAGAGTCTATTAGGGGACGCGATTTCACATGCAGCGCTCCCCGGAATTGCATTGGCTTTTATAATTACGGGTATTAAAGAGGTTAATGTTTTATTATTAGGCGCTTTAATTAGTGGCCTTCTCGGAACTTTTTGGATCAAAGGCATTGTAAAACGAACCCGATTAAAAAGTGATACCGCCTTAGGTTTAATTCTCTCTTTATTTTTTGGTTTTGGGATGTTACTCCTCACCTTCATTCAAAAAATGCCGAATGCGAATCAGGCAGGTCTTGACAAATACCTCTTCGGACAAGCGGCAACGCTCATGGAAAAAGATGTTTGGATGATGGCATTAATTACAGGTATTAGCTTGCTTGTTCTGCTCCTATTTTGGAAAGAATTAAAGTTGTTACTCTTTGATGCTGATTATACCAAAACACTGGGGTTCAATGTACGGTTTTTAGATATTTTAATTACCACTTTTATTGTATTAGCCATTGTTGTAGGCCTGCAAACAGTTGGTGTAGTGCTAATGAGTGCTATGCTTTTAGCTCCAGCCGCTGCTGCCCGACAATGGACCAATAGCCTAGGCACTATGATTATATTGGCCTCAATTTTTGGAGCTTTTTCTGGGGTATTCGGCACTGCTATTAGTGCCAGTCAAAACAACTTATCTACCGGTCCTGTAATTGTATTAGTGGCTTCTACCTTTGTCATTATTTCTTTTATTTTTTCTCCCAAACGCGGCCTATTGTTTAGAGAATTGCGCTTTCGTAAAAATCGAAGAGAACTACATCTGAAAAAAACCTTGACGTTTATGTATCATATTGCTGCAAATCACGAAAATGTTTCGCACCCGCACGCCATTCGAATTTTAAATAATTTTCAAGGATTTACCAGAAAAACCTTGACAAAACTTGAAGAACAAGAGTTCATTCAAATTGAAGGAAACTTATGGGCTATGACCGAAAAAGGATTTAAGGAAGCTGCTACCATGTACAACCAATTAGGACAAGAAAATGACTAACTCGCAAATAGAAATACAAGCTATTGCTGCTTTAGTGGCTGTGGCATGCGCCATTCCGGGTGCGTTTTTAGTACTACGAAAAATGGCGATGATTAGCGATGCCATCAGTCATGCCATACTACCCGGTATAGTTATAGGCTTTTTTATAACACAAGATCTCAAGGCACCCTTACTCATTTTATTGGCTGCCCTTACCGGTGTAATCACCGTTATTTTAGTGGAATATATTCAAAAAACGGGCCTAGTAAAAGAAGATACGGCTATCGGTTTAGTATTTCCTGCACTTTTTAGTATAGGTGTTATTCTGATTGCTAAAAACGCCAATGATGTGCATTTAGATATCGATGCGGTACTTTTAGGGGAATTGGCTTTTGCTCCCTTTGATCGGTTAATCATGGGTGAAACAAACATGGGTCCTAAATCGCTTTGGGTGATTGGCACTATACTTTTAACGACCCTACTACTCCTCTTCTTATTTTTCAAGGAACTTAAACTAAGTACTTTTGATAAAGGCCTGGCCACTACCTTAGGATTCTCTCCGGTGTTATTGCATTATGGCCTTATGACGGTATCTTCTGTCACTGTGGTCGGTGCTTTTGATGCCGTAGGCGCTGTGCTTGTGGTAGCTTTAATAATAGCGCCAGCGGCCACCGCGTATTTACTCACTGATGATTTAAAAAAAATGATTCTATTAAGTTGTGGTTTTGGTGTTTTTGCGGCTATTGGAGGCTATTGGATGGCAAACCTATTAAATGCTTCTATTGCAGGATCTATGACCACAGTGTTGGGCGTTTTATTTCTACTCGCTTATTTATTTGCTCCTAAACAGGGGGTTTTATCTGGCTATTATCAGGAAAAGCAACAACGTGTGGAGGTTTCTTTACTTGTGTTTTTATTGCACTTACAAAACCATGCTGAGGCTAGGGAACGCCATGTAAATCATTTACGAGAACATATCAATTGGCAAAAAGTGCGTGCTAAAACAGTTTTAGATTTAGCTATAAAAAATAATTTAATTCAAGTTTCGGAAGGTATTGTTTCACTCACAGAAAAAGGACAAAAATTTACCGATGAAGCTTTAAACTATATTACGACCAATAAAGCAACAGCTATTGAAGAGCTAAAAAGTCGTTTTTTCTTATTTCGAGGATAATCTGGAGTTTTCCTTTTATTTTCTAGATACAAAAAAAGGCAGTTGTTTAAACTGCCTTCTTAAATGCTTATATATGTATGTTACTCTGCGGTTTCCGTTTTAACCACCAATCTAAAACCTTCTCCGTGAATGTTTAAAATTTCAACGGTATCATCCACTTTTAAATACTTTCTGAGTTTTGCGATATATACATCCATACTACGTGAAGTAAAGTAGTTATCATCTCTCCAAATTTTAGTTAAGGCTAATTCTCTCGGCATTAAATCGTTCTCATGCAAAGCCAATAAGCGTAAAAGCTCATTTTCTTTTGGAGATAGTTTTATAGCTTCATGATCTTTAAACTTTAAAAATCGCAGCTTAGAATTTAACTGAAACTGACCAATAGTAAATTCGAACTTACGACTATCTGCTAAGGTGCTAGAAGCTTTTCGTTGTAAAATAGCTTTCAATTTCATTAACAACACTTCTGAATCAAAAGGTTTGTTTAAGTAATCATCAGCACCAGCCTTATATCCTTTTAGAACATCTTCTTTCATGGTTTTAGCGGTCAAAAAAACAATAGGAACATGTTCGTTCTTCTCTCGTATTTCTTTCGCTAAGGTAAAACCATCTTTATACGGCATCATGACATCTAAAATACAGATATCATAAGTGTCTTTCTTAAATTTCTCAAAACCTTCCATTCCGTTTTTTGCCAAAACAACATCAAAGTCGTTCATTGACAAGTAGTCTTTAAGTACAATTCCAAAATTTGGATCATCCTCTACCAAAAGGATTTTTTTATTTACTGTTTCCATAATTACTTTTTATATTAAGGGCAGTTTTACGTAAAAAGTACTTCCTTTACCTTTCTCGCTTTCTACATAGACCTCCCCCTGATGATCTTCTACTATTTTCTTTACGTAAGCCAAGCCTAAACCGTGACCTTTAACGTTATGTATGTTTCCGGTATGTTCTCTGTAAAACTTTTCAAAAACTTTTTTCAAAACAGCCTTACTCATGCCCGAACCTTGATCTTTTATTTTTATAATAATACTCGTATTCGCCAACTCTGTGTACACATCAATTTTTGGTGCTTCTGGCGAATATTTTATGGCGTTATCTAGAATATTCACTACTACGTTTGTAAAGTGCATATCACTTGCCAAAACTTCGCTGCGCTCTGATGCTAAATGCAAGTTTATATAACCACCTCTATCGGCTACAATTAATTCTACGTGAGCAACGGCATCGTGTATTATGTCGTGAACGTCTACCCTATCCTTACTAATATCTAACTGATTTTTTTCTAATTTTGATATTCTCAAGACATTCTCTACCTGAGCGTGCATTCGTTTATTTTCATCTTTTATCATATTAAGATACCGATACACCTTTTCTTTATCATCAATTATTTTCGGATTTCGAATGGCTTCTACCGCTAAATTAATGGTGGCAATGGGCGTTTTAAACTCATGTGTCATGTTATTGATAAAGTCCGATTTAATTTCAGAAATCTGTTTTTGTCGTATCAATTGGTAAATGGCACTCGTATACGCTAACAGAATCACTAAAGTAAAAAGCAAGGATAAAATTGCCATGGGCAAAATAGTCTTGATTAAAAACTTTTTCTTGGATGGAAAAGTAAGTAATAAGGTAAAATTACTTTCTCCTTCTGAATCTTTAAAAATGGGATAGGCATAAAGTTTTGATTTTGCAAATTTGAATTTTCTTGATTTCACTTTCGTGGGCAAGCCTTTACTATAAATCCCGTATTCGTATTCGGTATCAATATTTCTATTTTTAAGCTCTTGGCCCACTAGAAGCTCTATTTCTTGCTTACTAATTCTTGTATGTATGGCCTGATTCTTCGCCTTTTCTTTGAAAACATCCTCAAAAGCTGCTTTCTCAATAGCGCTCAAGCCTCCTATTTTTTCTAATTTTTGAACAGGAGACAAGGATAATGATTTGCCGTCAAGTCCAAACTCTTCTTTAAAAATAGTTTTATTTCGAATGCTCGTAAAATTCTTAATTAATGATGAATCATTAATTAAACCAATATTGGAGTTGTCAAAGATCGTATTTGGTATCGAGTAACTCTCTTCTAAGATACCATGAGAATAATAAGTTATTTCATTAGAATTTAAATCTCTTTCTACAAAAAATAAATTCTTCAATAAATCTGGAGCCTTGACTTGATTTCCAAAACTATCTTTAATTTTAAATAGCTCATTGGTATAATCTGCCAGTTCCCTTTTTTCGATTTTCGCTGTGACCGTATTTAAAATTTCGGTGACCGTAGTAGAAAATTGCTCTTCCTTATCTTCCACTGATTGTTTTATCCAGTATCCTTGAACAAATATGATCCCTATTAAGGATATACTCATTAAAACTACTAGAAGAATAAATAAACGCTTGTTCATTTTGGGTTAAAATTATAAATTTAACAGTTAGCAGTGGATGCGTTTAACCTAACCTTAACACAAATGTTAAAATTAGTTAGATTATTTACATAATTTAAGAAGTTGAATGTGAATTTCATGTACTTTTTTAGTTGTTTCCGTTAAATCGATGTTATTTATGATAAAATCTGATCTTTTTGATTTTTCTTCATCGCTCCATTGATTCGCTATTCTTGCTTGTACTTCCTCAACAGTAACTTTATCTCTATTCGTAACCCTATTGATCCTGACCTCTTCTGGAGCGGTAACTAAAATAACAGTATCAAATCTCCCCTCTAAGCCATTTTCGAATAAAATAGCAGTTTCCTGAATCACATAGGGGTATTTTTGTTTGTTCTTCCAAACTATAAAATGTTTTTTTACCGCAGGATGCACTATAGCATTTAATTCTTCCAATAAAATGGCGTTATTAAAAACTTTAGTGGCAATAAATTGTCTGTTCAATTCACCTTTAAGGTATGCCTTTTCTCCGAAAAGAGCACTAATTTGGTTTCGAATTTCTTTTCTAGTCATTAGTTTTTTCGCCTCTTTATCAGAGTTATAAACAGGTACCCCCAAGGCTTCAAAAAGCTCAGCCACCGTGCTTTTACCGCTACCAATACCTCCTGTTAGACCAACAACCATTACTTTCTTTTTAAAATAAAACGCACTTCTTTCGTCAGTAGCTTAGGTTCATTTAATACCTGAGGGTAGGCTTTTAACGCCAAGATCAAAGTTTGTTGTTCTTTATCAGCTCGTGCCTCATAATCCGCAATAAGCGTAAAATCTGATGCTTTCAATTGTTTTAAATCATCAATTTTTGCTTTACATAAAACAGATACACTATTCGGAATAATATTTATCTCGTAATCCTGAGGTAAGTTCACTACTGTTATGGGTACTTCAATAATTTTTTCTGAAAATCGAGCTACTTTTCCATAGACTACCACCTCTTTCGTAAAATACCTAACGTTGGCCGTTTTTGCCGGAATAACTAAAGTCAATTTTTCTGAAAAATCATCTGCAATATCCGCGATTTCCTTAGCTGTGGTATTGATGCTTTTAATTTTATCAAGCTCTTTTCTAGGCCCCTTGACAAGAATACTATCTGGTGAAATTTTAAGAGGCGTATCTAACATGTAGTTCTGATTTAAACTCACGTCTAATTTTGAAATAACAGGTATCTTTTTAGTAAATAATGGATACAATTCTAAAAGTATAGTATCATCGTTGTAGATACTTACCAATTCCATAGATTGCGGTAATTGCTGTTCTATTTGAAATTGGTAGACACTCTTAGGAACTATATAATTTCCGCTTTTTAGTTGTGCTTTTGAAACATCAATGCGAATCTTTTTATTTCCAAAGTTGAACCTCAAGAATGAAAACCCACTAGCCCTTAATTTTACATCAATTTTATTTTGAGAAGCACCTACAAAAAGTAAACTATCAGGACTATTGGTATACACAATTTCAAAAACAGCACTACCAGAATAATTACCCGACAACTCACTTATAAGCCAAGCCAAACTAGATACGAAAAGAAAAATCAAGAAGATTTTTATCTTTCTTTTTTTAAGTGCGATTTTAATTCGCTTCATAGGATTGTTCTATTTTTTAAAGAATAGCTTAGGAAAAACAGCTTCAGGTTTCTTGTTGGTAAAGTTAAGTAAAATGGTTGATTTTAAGAATCCATAACCGTATCCCACGAACTGAATGCAAACGGCTGCTAAGGCTAATAAAGCAATAGCGAGGCTTTTAGTTTTAAGGAAGGCATCTGTAAACAAAAGCAAAAAGTAAACCACATAAAAATACAATAAAAAACTTACTCCAAAAGCTAAGAACAGGAGTCCAGATAAAAACCCTAGACAGAAAAGTGTTGGAAACCAATAAGTTATTTTTTTTGTTTCAGGATGCCATAGGTTTAAAATGGGTCGCACCATTCCAAATTTATTAACCTGAATGTAAAATTTATTCCAATTTATTCTTCTTTTGTGGTAGACAAAAGCTTTTCGAATTAATTTCGTTTTAAAACCTGCATTCCAAATTCGTATGGTTAAATCTGGGTCTTCGCCCGGATGAATACGACCATACCCACCTGTAGTTTCAAAAGCAGCCTTAGAAATCCCCATATTAAAACTTCTAGGTTGAAATTTATCTATAGAAGTTTTTCCACCTCGAATACCACCTGTTGTTAAAAAGGAAGTCATGGCATAATTAATGGCCTTTTGAACTAGTGTAAATGATTCGTGCGCAGCATCTGGACCTCCATAACAGTCCACAAAATCTTTCTCCAACGCATGATGAGCTTCTGTCAGGTATTGCGGTGGCAAAATACAGTCCGAATCTAAAACTATAAAATAATTGCCTTTTGCCCTTTTCATTCCATAATTACGAGAATCTCCTGGACCACTGTTGGCCTTTTTAAAGTAGGTGATCGCTAAGGAATCGGTGTAGTCTAAGAGAATAGGTTCTGAACTTAGGGTAGAACCATCTTCAATAATTACCACCTCAAAAGGCTGCTTGTAGGTTTGTAACAACAAACTATCTAAGAGTTCTTTAATTTCGTTAGGCCGGTTGTAAACAGGAATAATAAAGGAAAAAAATAAATTCATTGGCTATAGCAATAAACATAAAAGCCACTCGAAGGTTCGAATGGCTTTTGGTTGGTATGTATATTTTTTAATTTGTAAAATAATCTATAACCTCTTGACTTACCCCAGTGTTAGAAAAACCACCATCGTGAAATAAATTCTGCATGGTTACTTTTTTCGTCAAGTCTGAAAATAAACTTACGGTATAATCAGCACAATCTTGTGCAGAAGCATTACCTAAAGGTGACATTTTTTCAGCATAACTGATAAAACCATCAAATCCTTTTACACCCTGACCCGCCGTAGTTGGTGTGGGCGATTGAGAAATGGTATTTACTCGTACGTTTTTCTCTTTTCCGAAAAAGTACCCAAAACTACGTGCTACAGACTCTAAATACGCTTTATTATCTGCCATGTCATTGTAATCAGGAAAAGTACGTTGTGCCGCCATATATGTTAAAGCCACAATACTGCCCCACTCATTCATCGCATCAGCTTTGTACAAGGTCTGCATTACTTTATGAAATGAAAGTGCAGAAACATCCCAGCCTTTAGCCGTAAAGTCATAATTTTCGTCGGTGTAATGTTTTCCTTTACGAACATTTACCGACATTCCTATGGAGTGTAAAACAAAATCTAATTTACCTCCTAAAATTTCGGTGGCTTTTTCGACTAGGTTTTGTAAATCTTCTTGACTTGTAGCATCCGCAGGAATAATTTGAGAGCCTGTTTTTTTCGCAAGGGCATCAATTTGCCCCATACGCATCGCTATTGGTGCGTTTGTCAATACAAACGTGCCTCCTTCTGCATGAACGCGTTCTGCTGTTTTCCAAGCGATAGAATTTTCGTCTAAGGCACCAAAGATGATCCCTTTTTTTCCTTTTAATAGGTTATATGCCATTTTTTGTGTTTTTGTATTCTATTTTAATGCTGTAAAGATATTAAAATTTCAATACTAATTGTTCTTATGCGTATTTCTGATGGTATCTTGTCTGTATTAGGCTAATAATTGTTTCGCGTGGGCTACGGCAGAATCTGTGATATTTTTACCCCCTAACATTTCTGCTAGTTCTATAATCCGCTCATCGCTACTCAGCTTTTTCATTTTGGTATTGGTAATCAAACCTTCCTCCTCTTTAAAAACTTTAAAGTGACTTGCCCCTTTTGCCGCTACTTGTGGTAAATGGGTAATTGAAAAAACTTGCATTGTCGTGCTCATGGCTTGCATAATGTCTCCCATTTTGTTTGAAATTTCTCCAGAAACTCCGGTGTCAATTTCATCAAACATCATCGTGGGTAATTGCTCATACCGTGCCAATATAGCCTTAATCGTTAACATTATTCTTGATAATTCACCACCTGAGGCTACTTTCTTTAAATCGCCATAACTTGACCCTTTATTGGCGGCAAAAAGAAAGGTCAATGCATCTTTACCCTTGGCATTAAATAGTTCAGAAGGATGTATTTCTATTTTAAAGCTAGCACTTGGCATTCCTAATTGAGAAAGACTTTCCGTTAACTGTTTTTGTAATTCTGGAATTATTTTTATGCGATTTTCTCTTATTTTTAAAGCAATACCCTCCAGATCCTTTTCTTTAGTGACTAGCTCTTGGGTTGCTTTTTTAATATCTAATGCTACATTTTCTGTTGCGCTCACTTTTTCTGACAAACTTTCTCGCATCGAAATAAGTTCAGCAATATCGGTGGCTCCGTGCTTTTTTTGAAGGTTGTATAACAACTGTAGTTTGGCGTTTATTTCCTCTAAAAGAACAGGATTAGCTTCTGTTTTTTCTTGTAACACATCAAACTCAGAAGAAATATCATCCAATTCTAAAAATGCTGATAAAATTCGTTCGTTTAAAGTAACAAATTGACTTCCATAGGTAGTCAATTTGTTTGATGCTAGTTTCAATTCGGTCATCGCCGTAATAATACCAACTTGCTCATCATTTAACAACTGGTGCCCTTTAGAAAGTTGCTCAACAATAGTTTCTACATTACTTAATTGCTCGTAATGTTCCTCTAATTCTTCAATAATTCCTTGCTGTAAAGGGGCCGCCTCCAACTCTTTTAAGAGGTGACTATTGTATTCATATTCTTTTGCGGCGTTTTCTTGAAAAGCCTGTAGCTTTTTTAAAGATTTTTCAGATTTCTGGTACGAAACCAATTGATCGCCATAAACAAGTAACAATTCTCTATTGTTTGCTAAAGCATCAATAACTTTTAGTTGAAAATCATTATCGGCTAATTGAAGGGTTTGGTGTTGCGAATGTATGTCGATTAAACTATCTCCTAATTGCGATAAAATATCAAGTGTTACAGGAGAATCATTGATAAAGGCTCTGGATTTGCCACTTGGTAATATTTCTCTTCGGATGATGGTTTTAGGCTCGTAGTCTAAATCGTTTTCCTCAAAAAAGGGTTTTAAATTGTATTTTTCAATGTCAAAATTTGCCTCTATGATACACTTTGTGGCTGCGTCACGCAAAGCACCTAAATCAGCCCTATTTCCCAAAACCAAACCAAGACCTCCTAATAAAATAGATTTTCCTGCGCCAGTTTCACCAGTAATAATGGTAAAACCGTTAGTAAAAGACACCTTTAGGTGATCTATTAAAGCATAATTCTGTATGGAAAGTGAGTTCAGCAATTCTAAAAAGTATTTAGTAGCGCAAAGATAAATTATATTCGCTTAGTTGAAAATATTTAAAGAGATTGCCTAAAAAAAATATTGTTCGTATTCAGGTGAATTTTACTTCCCTAGGATGGGCAAGTTTTCTAAAAAATTTAAAAAGAATACAGAAAATGATGTTAAACTATAAGCTAAGAGCCTTGAGTTAGGACTATAGTTCAAAACTAAACCTTTTTCAATTGAGAAAATCTAACCACCAAAAGACCAAACAAACAAATCATAAAATACAACATGTTAGTACTGAAAATGAAGCAGTTTAAGAAGCGTAATGGACTATTCCTGTTTTTTATATAGGACGTTCTTGATTATTCACAAATAGTTGCGCTCGTTGCTGACTAAAAAAATAATTCCCGTACATTTGCGAAACCGAAATCTTTGGCTTTTTACTAAGCTATTTTAGAATAGCCTATGGCTTAAGAAATATCGCAGTTGCCAGACAAAATGCTTCCACCTAGTAGCTAGCTTTTAAGGGGTATGAAGAAATACTGGTGAAAAATTTACTCGTCTACGCTATCCTTCATATTAAGTTCAGAAAATTAAAATCAAATTGCAGTAAATAAAGCCTTTTATGCCAGAGAAATTCATTAAAAGTCAATCTTACCAAGTTTCCAGAATAGTTAAAAATAGAATTACAGTAGTAGCTATCTTATGTATTGGCCTTCATAAAATTTCAGGCCAGGTTAGCATTGATAGTATCAAGCCAGATGAAAAACGATGGCAACTATTCAAATACGACATGAAACATGTTTTTGGCGGTTTGGGGCATTCCTATGCAAAACCCTTACATTGGAAGGGAAAAGATTGGGCTACGCTTGGGTATACCGCTCTTGGAACCGGTATTCTATTCTTGGTTGATGATGAAACCTCTAAGTTCGCAAGAATACAGCGCGAGGGAATCCCAAAATCGGTTAGAGAATATGGATCCAAAATTGGAAATCCGACGTACAACTATGCACTTACTGGAGGCATCTATATGACGGGACTTGTTACTAAAAATGAAAAAATAAGACAAACTGGAGTATTGATGATAGCATCGGCATCTGCGGCGGGTTTGCTTCAACAGATTGCAAAGTCAGCCGTTGGAAGAGCAAGACCTGTAAGTGGTAAGAGTAAGGACACCTTTGATCCGTTCAGCACGAGCAGAAGCTTTCATTCATTTCCTTCCGGCCATGCTATCTTGGCTTTTACTAATGCCTATGCCATAGGTAAACAATTTAATAATCCGTGGCTTAAAGGAGGCATATATGCGGTTGGCCTGATACCTGGAGTTTCTAGAATTTGGGATGGACAACATTGGCTTTCAGATGTAGCCTTAGGTATTGCCATCAGTGTTTTCACCGTAGAATCTATCGATAAGTATCTTAAACATAAATATAGTAACGCCGCCTCAAAAGATAAAAAACTCGTGAGTTGGAATCTAAACTTGGGGCTTAATCGCGTAGGAATTACGGGTAATTTTTAATTGATTCGCTGCTTTAGGTCTGAACAAATTCAAAAAATAGCATCCTATTTAAACGTTTACTGTAGTTAGGATCCATTAGTTATTACCTATTGCATTCTTTTTAATTTTATCCAAACGTATCAAAATACACATGTTGCAAGAATTGTTAGAGCTAGATACCGAATTACTTCTTTTTCTCAATGGAAAAGGAGATCCGACTTGGGATTATGTTTGGTTGTACCTTTCACGAACCTTGAGTTTTATTACGGTTCCTATCTTTTGCTTATCACTCCTACTCGTGTATCGCCTTTTTGATGTAAAGAAAATGGCTTTAGTGGTTATTATAGGAGTTGTTTTGCTTATGACTACCGAGTATTTATCTATATTCATAAAGGAACTAGTTCAACGTCCTAGACCGTGCTACAATCCTGAGATAAACCATATCTTACGAATTATACCTAAGTACTGTGGTGGAAAATATGGTTATTTCTCAGCCCATGCCATTAATTCTGCTGCCTTCGCCACATATTTTGCCTTGTTATTCAGAACCTACTCGAAGTATGTTTCCGGAATTTTGCTGATTTGGGCATTACTAGTGAGTTATAGCCGTATGGCATTGGGCGTTCATTACCCGTTAGATGTTCTTACAGGGATTACTCTTGGAATGGTATTGGCAAGCTTTGCCTTTAGCCTCTTCAATACAATTGTACATCACCGTATTGAGCGACCTAAGGGATAATAGTAAAACAAAAGTTTTTGTTTAAGTATAAGCTTAGGTAATTTGTATTTAAATTTCTCTTTAGAAGGTCAAGATATGTAGCGAAGGATATTAGCAGCCTTTAATACTCCTATTTTTCCCTAAAAACAGTTGAGTTCCATATCACTTCATCGTGCTCCCTTTTTAACAAGATGCAATGATTTTTGTGATAAAGATGCATACACCATTTTGTCAGGGGTGGCAGGAAAGGTTTTCTCTTTACACTAATAAGTTCATAAAATGAAAGCTTGATGCTTTTATACGCTGCTTAGACTTTCTCAACCAAATTACTGAACCTTGATTTTATCAGGTGGGTTGACTTTTTTAACTAGACCCTATGATTTGTTTTAATAGCTATAAAAAAACCGCAATCATAAAAAAAATAGTGTTCATGTTTCTATAATACAGCGAAATAGTTGGGGGGAGACTATTTCAAATATTATTGAACACTTAATTCATTTGCAATTTGTTTAATTATTTGTTCAATTTTTTGTGATGACAAGGGTTTATTTATAAATCCTTGACAAAGATTTTGTTGTTCGAAAACACTTATCTCATTAAAATTAATGGAATAAGATAATATATAAATATTGATACTTTTCAGTTTACTATTTTCGAGCTCACTAAATTTCTTCAAAAATTGAAACCCGTTCATTTCCGGCATGCTTAAATCCAACAAAATAATATCCGGAAAAAAGAAGTCTTCCCTACTTGATTTATCATTATAGGAACTTAAATAGTCTAAGGCTTCTTTTGCCCTTTTAAATGATTTAATTTTAGAATCGACAACTCCTTTCTCTATATATTTTTGATTTATAAATAATTCAATTTCACAATCATCGATCAACATGAAGTTTTTTTTCATAGCTCTTTATTTTTTAAATACATGGCACCCTATATCATAGATACATCCTAATTATTTTCTACTATTTTAGCATAATTATTATGGGTATATTCTAATCTATTCCTTAAACAATACTCTTCAGCATCGAGAATATTGTCATAAACCTTATAGGGTATTTTAGTGTCATATATTCGTTTGTAGGATAGAATTAGTAGATTCATAGCTAAAGAATTTAAAACAAATGCTTCGCAAATTATTAACGGAAGGTTATTTAAACTTTCTGACATAAATTGAGCTGCCGCTATAGAGAATGAACCTTTTACATCTCTTAAGTCTATGAGCAAAGGCATGGGAACCCCATGCGATAATTTTACTATAGCCTCTATATATAATTGCGCTTTTTTATAATCTAATTTATTGTAGGTTACAATGTTGTCAATTCTACAATAAAGGATGCCATTATCTTCAGTCCAAAAACTAGCATATTCTTTAAGTATAATCTCTTTCATATTCTTTCAAGTAATTTGAACCAACGACCTAGTAAAATTTTAAGCTATAAAACCTCATTAAGTCTTTCGTATACTTCAACTGATTAGGAGGAGGCAATAGCTATGCCAAAACCATTGTGATTTAGAAAAACAAAGCGTAAGTACTTATAAATGTATTGTTTACAAAAAAATCAAGAAAAATACAGGCATAAAAAAGAACGGTATACCGTTCTTTAATTTTTAATACTATTCAAATACACGGTATACCGTGTGTTGTTTTTATTTCTTAATGCCTAGTTTAGCCATCTTGTCTCGAAGTGTGCTCGGTTTTAAATTGAGTATGCCCGAAGCGCCATTTGTTCCGCTAATTTTCCAATTGCATTTTTCTAGAACTTGAATAATATGATTGCGTTGAGCAGTATCAAGGGACAAATCATGGGTATGAATAGCTTTTGTTTTTTGCGATGAAGATTCAAAACCGGGGATAAATAGGGTTTCATCATTAGATAAAATCGCAGCTCGTTCCATTAAATTTTCAAGTTCTCTAATATTTCCAGGCCAACTGTATGCTTTTAATTTACTCATGGCTTCATCCGTAATGTATTTTATACTTTTTCCATAAGCCTTATTAAACTTATCTATAAAATGTTCTACCAATAATGGGATGTCATCTTTTCGCTTTCTTAATGGTGGAACTTCGATGGGAAAAACATTTAGTCGAAAGTATAAATCTTCTCTAAACTCTTTTTTTTCAATTTCTTCTTTTAGGTTTTTGTTTGTTGCGGCTATTACTCTTACGTCTAATTTTTTTAATAAAGTACCACCTACAACCTCTATCTCACCTTCTTGTAAAAATCGTAATATTTTGGGTTGCATAGCTAAGGGCATCTCTCCTATTTCATCTAAAAACAAGGTGCCGCCATCTGCCAATTCAAACTTTCCTACTTTATCACCAACTGCTCCTGTAAATGACCCTTTTTTATGCCCAAATAATTCACTTTCGATAAGCTCTCCTGGTATCGCTGAGCAATTTACCTTAATTAAGGGTTTGTTATTTCGCAAACTTGTATTGTGAATGGCTCTAGCCAAAAGTTCTTTTCCTGTTCCCGATTCTCCTAATAACAAGACCGTAGCAGAAGTTGGCGCTACTTTTTCTACCTCTGTGAGTACATTACTAAACTCTGCACTCCCATATACCATTTCTTCATAGTTAAAAACTAGGTCTAATTCATTTCGCAGATATACGTTTTCTAGTTCTAATTGATTTCTTAATACGATTAGTTCTTTGTTGGCAATGACAAGTTGTTTATTTGCAGCTATAGCATCATTTTCTGCTATTCTTCGTTCGGTACTTTCAATCATTAAAGCAACTAAATTTGCAATTGAAGTTGCAAATTCTTCGTCGTCTTTATTCCAATTTCGCATTGGACCAACATGCTCAAAACATAAAACACCATACATATCACCAGATACTTGTATAACAACGTCCATGATAGAGCTAATGCCTAGGGGTAGAAGAAAATTATGTTTAAGGCTTGATGTGATTGTATCTGAAATAGCATCATCAATACTTATTATTTTGCTTTTTAATATGGCATCAAAGTAATTTGGATTCTCCTTCTCAGTAAGTACACCATCTTTTTCAAAAGTGCCCTTATTTAAATCGCATGTATAATCGCACGTAATTTCATTTTTATCTGAATTAAAGGCCCAAACCCCAACCCGAGCAACATTTAATGTTTTTGCCGATAGTGTTGTTATCTTTTTTAAGACTTCTTTATAATCAGTCCCAACAAGACTTGTTAATTCTAAAATGACATTCTTCTTTTGGTTAGATTTAGCCGCATTATCTTCTAATAATTTTTTTGCTTTTTCTTCTTCTGAAATATCTTTAATTGTGCCAAATAATGCGATAACCTCTCCCTTATCATTTTTAATATTCCCAGCTAAAAATGATGCCCAAAACTTTTCACCGTGTTTTCTAATAAACTCAAATTTAAAAAATGGTTCTTCACCCTTGGCTAGCCTATCTCTAGTTTTTGACATTTCCTCAAAATCTTCGGTTTTTGCAAACGGATAAGGCAAATTAAGACCTATTAACTCTTCTCTAGAATAACCTAACATGCCACAAAAAGAATCATTTACATTTAAAATTTTGGCTTCTAGATCAACTATCAATAAGCCTTCTTGCATGGACATGATGAGTTTATCCGTAAACTCTTTTGCCAATTTTAGCTCTAACTCTGCTTTTTTACGTTCGGTAATGTCCTGTATCGTTGCAAAATTCGCGGTTTTATTACCATTCTCATCATAGATACTAGAAATTAAAATATGAACAGGAAAGCGTTTCCCATTTTTATGCAAGTAGGTGTTTTCATAATCTCCTATTAATTTACCTTGGGTTAATAGTTTATAACGTGCATCGTTTTCTTTTTCAAATTCTGGTGGCAAAAATGGAAATGGTCGTTTAATTCCGATTAATTCTTTTTCTGTAAAACCGGTCATGTCACAAAAAGATGGATTTACACTAATTATTTCTGATTCCAAATTCATGACTACCAAGCCTTCGTGCATTGATTTTAATAGACCCGTAGAAAACTCTTTCTCCTTTCTTAATTCTAATTCGGCTTTTTTACGTTCTGTAACATCACGTGCGATACCAAGTATTTTGCCATCTTTTTGGATTTTCGCAGCTATTTCTACTTCCATTATAGATGTATCTTTACACCTAAATTTTCTGGAAAAAACAATAGCTTCACCTTTAATTAGTTTTTTATGATTTGCTGCGTCTTGAACTATTTCACCAACCAGAAAATCTTGAATTTTAAAATTTGAAAATTCCTTTTTGGTGTAGCCTAAATTATTATAAGAGGCCTTATTATAATTATAGATTGTGCCATCAATAGAATAAGACATAATAGAATCATTGGCTTGATCTATTAATGCTTTATATTGTTCATCTTTCTTTTTAATTTCTGCAACTATTCTAGTCTTTTCTATAGCAATATTGGCTAAACTAACGGCAAAGTTAAGCTCGCGAATTTCGTCAATAGAAGGTGTAATAATAGTATTACTATATATAGCAAAGGTTCCCAACACCTCTTTACTTTTTGATAAAATTGGCAAGGACCAACACGACCTTAAATTGTGCTTTAATGCTATGTCTTTATAATCTACCCAAAACTTATCCTTACCAATATCAGAAACGATTACCGGTTTTTTGGTATATGCCGCTGCACCACAGGAGCCAACGCTTTTGCCAATGACAATATTTTTGACCGCCAAATTGTAAGATTTAGGCATTGATGGTGCCGCTTCTAAATTGAGATGTATACCATCTTCATTAAGCAAACTAATAGAGCCATAATAATCTGGATGAATAGACTCATAATTCAACAGTAATTGGTCAAATATTTTATTTAATGGGGTATTTACCGCAATTAAATCTAATATTTCGTTTTTGTGAATCAGTAATTGCTCCGCTCTTTTGCGTTCTATAACTTCATTACCTAAGTCTAAACTCTTCTGCTCTAATTTGTTAATTAGACGTTCACTATAAAGTTTTAAAACCTCACCGTCAGAAATAGTAGTAGCATTAGTGCTTTTTACGATGGTATTCTTTGAATTAAAAATTTCACTTACGGTTAAAAGTACTTCGTCATGATCTATAGGTTTTCTTAAAAATTTTGATGCTCCTAATGTTAAGGCAAAATCTTCGTCTAATTTTTCAGTATAGGTTGATGTATAAAAAACAAAAGGAATATTTTGAAATAATTTAACTTTTTTACATTCTTGACAGAATAAATACCCATCCATTATGGGCATTAATATGTCTGAAATAATAAGGTCTACATTACTATTTTTGTGCAGTGCTTTTAGTCCTTCTTCTCCATTATTGGCTTCAATAACAGTATAACCCGCTTCTTCAAGAATAATTCTTAGCAGGTAAAGGTTTTCAAAAGTATCGTCTACAATTAAAATAGTCTTTTTTTTCATTCACTAATTTTTCTGTTAACAATTTTCTCCATATCTAGTACAAAGGTTTCGGGATTTATTGGTTTCTCTAAATAGCCATCTGCACCTGCTTCTATTGCCTTTTCTTTATCACCGCCCATGGCGTAAGAAGTTACAGCAATAATTGTTGTGTTTTTTGGCAGCCCATTATATCGTAATTTATTACATATTTCATAACCATCCATATCGGGCAGTTGAATATCTATTAATATAATTTCAGGATTATTTTCATGCGCTAACCTAAACCCATCTTTGCCATTATATGCTTTAATAATCGCATAATTACTCTGCTCCAAAAGATAAGATAACATGTACATATTTTGTTCGTTATCTTCAATTATTAGTATTGTTTTTTTCATAAATTAATGACGTATATGTGGTATCGTTAACTTGTTAAACTCTAAATATACTATTAGTGTAGATATAATTTAATACTTATTTTTTATTTATGAGCACCATGCAATGGCAAGGTAAATGTAAAATTACTCCCCACTCCTTTTTTACTTTGTACGTATATTGTTCCTCCTAATTTTTCTATTAAGCTTTTACTAATTGCTAGGCCAAGACCTGTACCTTCATGGCTTCTACTTAATCCTGCTTCTAATTGAATAAACGGTACAAATAACTTATTGAGGTCTTTTTTACTTATTCCAATGCCTTGATCTATGACTTGGGTGACCACTAAATTGTCTTTAATTGCTACCTTGACCTGTATGACTCCTTTATTAGAAAATTTAATGGCATTTGACAGTAAATTGAGTAATATCTGCTCAACTCTTCGCTCATCACTATGTAATAGAATTTGCATCTCAGATATTTCTGAATGTATAACTATATCTTTCTTAGCCGCTTGAGGCACTAAGAAGTCTATAGTTTTTGCCAATGTTACGAGATAATTGAAATGATCCAGTGACACCTTTAATTTACCAGCTTCAATTTTAGAAATATCTAAAATATCATTAATTAAACCTAATAAATGCTGACTACTATTTTTAACCATGGAAAGTTGCTTTTTCTGCTCTTCATTTAACGGTCCAGCAAATTCTTTTAAAAGAATACCCGTAAACCCAATAATAGAGTTCATGGGTGTTCTTAATTCATGCGACATAGTTGCTAAAAAAGCAGACTTCATTAAATCGGCAGATTGTGCTTTAATTTTTTCTTTTTCTAATTGCGAAGTTCTTAATTCGACCAACTCTTCGAGGTTATTTCGGTATTTTTCTAATTCTGCCTCAATATTTTTATTTGCAGTGATATCTAAAATAGTAATCAATACATGATCTTCATTATTGAGTTCTAGTGATTGTAAAGATATAAGTATAAAAAGTTCATTCCCAGATTGCATAAGGTATTGTAGTTCAATATTTGATACATACCCTTTTTTACTAAATTCACTCCAAAGCTTTTTTTCATTTTCTAGGTTCTTCTCACTTTCAAAATTGAATAAACCAATTTCTACTGCGGTTTTTCCTAACATGTATGCTCGTTCAAACCCAACAATGTTTGCCAACGCTTCGTTTACTTCAATGATCTTTTTATCTTTATTTAGAATTGCTTTCCCAATAACATTAGAATCAAAGGCTTTAGAATATTTTTCTTCATTTTCTTTTAAGGCCAATTCTGATTTTTTACGTTCAGTAATATCTCTAATAACACCAATTATAAATTTATTACCACTACTATCAATATATCTTGTTTTTTTAGTGGAAATAGTCCGAGTTTCTTTTTTATCTAGACTTAGGGTCTCTTCATTTATATTTTCTATTCCAGTTGCAATGACCTGCTTATCTATACTTAAAAAGCTATCTCTTTCTTGGGGTGGTACATTTTCCGCTAAGGTTTTTCCGATAATATCAGCTCTAGATAAACCAAATAAAGAACAAAATGCGTCATTGACTAATAGTACGTGGCTCTGATCATCCTTAACAAATATGGGGTCACCTATGTTATTTATGATATTATCTAAATATTTTTTACTTTTTATAATTTGCTCTTCTGCTTTTTTACTTTCAGTAATATCAATAGCAGTTCCTTGAAATTTAATTGCATTTCCATCAATATCATCTATAACCTCCATTTGCACCATAACATGCTTTACGGTATTATCACGCCATAAAATTCTATATTCAAACGGATCATTATTTTTATTCTTAATCCTGTCTCTAGAAAGTTTATTATGAAACTCTTTATCATCTGGATGAACCCTATTTAAAACAGAGTTGTATTTTAAAGGTTTTGTTTTGTCAACATCATAAATAGTATACATTAAGTCAGACCAAAAAACTTCATCCTTTATTATATCCCAGCTCCAGTACCCAATTTCACCTACTCTAATTGCGGCTTCTAGTTTGTCCTGAATTTCGTTAATTTCTTTTTCAGATTGCTTCCGTGCACTAACATTTGATGCTACGATACCCAATGCCAAAGGTTTATTGGTGATGTCATCTTTTATTAAAAAACCAGACATTTCAATGGGTATTAAATCTCCAGTCTTAAAATTATAGAATTCAACTTCTCCATTCCATTTGTTATTTTGAAAAATACTCGGTAAGTGATCCTGATGTATTTTATCGTGATATTTTTTAGGAAAAAAGTCAGCTATTGAATCAGGAAGTGCTTCGTTTTCCTCCAATCCTGTTAAACTTCTGCCATTGGTATTTAAATAAATAGGTTTACCATCTAATGAAGCTAAACCAATAAAGTCATCACTTGTTTCTATAAGTGAAAGTAGTATTTGCTTATTTGCATCAGCTTTTTTCTTTTCTGTAATGTCGGTGAAATAAATTGTGAGTCCCTCTGGTGAAGGGTAGATTCTATTTTCAAACCATTTATCAAATGGTTCATAATGATCTTCAAAGTACACTGTTTTTTGAGTTTCAAAAGCTTCATGATAAGCCTTATAAAAAGGTAAATCAATGCCCTCTGGGAATACAGTCCAAATATGCTTTCCTAATAATTCTTCTGAAGATTTTCCTAAAAAATCAGCCGCTTTTTCATTAATATAGGTATAACGCCAATTTGAGTCTAATGACACAAAACCATCAGAAATATTATTTAACGTAACTTCTATTTGAGATACTAACTTCTTCTCTACTTGATCTTTTTCTCCCTTAAAATTATTATATTTTTGTCGATACCTAATTATGGAAAAAATATCTTTATTCTGATTTGCAATAAAAGTTGCTTCACTATCTGCACTATCCATATGCTTTAAGTAAACATACAAAATTGTAGAGAAAATCAGGGCGGATATCGATTTACCAACCATATGGCTCAAAATAGAGTTGGCGAAATTTTCTGAATTAAATTTAAGAGCGAGATTAAAAGCAATGGAATCAAATAATAAAACCGTTGTCAATGAAATTAGTATTATTAAAAAATAGTAAGATTTACTGATTTTTGTAATTAAAAATTGATACATAATTACCAGTAAAATAAAATCTAATAACAATATCATTGTACCGGTAATAAAATATTTATAATTTATCAAAAATACCGATGTAGAGTCTATCGCATTAACGCCATCAGAAGCTGTTTCTTGTAAATAAGTAATACCAAATATTGCAGATAATAAGAAGTTTGAAATGAAAATACCAATGATAAGTGCCCTAGCACTTGTCACTCCTTCTTTGATATAAATTAATAGAACCGCAAACAAAACAGCACTAAAAAGAATTACCGATCCTGGATAAATGGTAAGCACTCCAAAAGCTTTAAAACCTATCATAGTTCCGGAAAGGGCTTGGACATATTGTACGGCCCCTAAAAGAATGTACAGTGGAGCTAAACCAAGCTTGTTTCTAAACCTAAATAATAAAAGAATACTTGTTGAAATAAGTAAAAACTCAACGAGAATAGAGACATATAAATTCATGTAATCTTAAGGTTTCTGCGTAATACTAAAATTCTTGATAAAATATAAAGAATTTATTTCATACTTGTACTACTGTAAAGTATGTATTAAATACTAAATAATTGCCCTAAAACAACAAAAACTTGGCTATCACAGGATTACCAAGTTTTTGTTACGAATTAATTTACTTAAAAATCGGGAAGCAATCCCTAAACTCATGGAGATGCTGTATCCCCACTATTTAAATCAAAAAAGCCAGTTCTTTTTTTGAACTGGCTTTGAGTCGGGGTGGCAGGATTCGATAAAAAATCGCAAACACCTGAATAACAATATTTTAAACACTTTTAATTTTGTATGATTCACCTAATTGCACACTAAAGTCATATCAAACCATTTAAAAACAAATAATATTTGTCTTTATCTTTCTAAAGATATATAATTATGATTGAATTTAAACATTCTATTTTTATTTTCTAATGATTAGAATTTCGTCATTTGAAAATTCCATCCAAGCAAGATCATAAACATAATAATATGTTTTTCCCTTGCTATTTATATGTAAGTGTGTATGGTATTTAAAAGTAAATTTCTTTTTTCAAGCACTACTCTATCCACTGTTATCTGTCCTTTACTTTTACCTAAAACTTCCAAAAGAATACTTCTGTTTCTATGTAGAATAGTATCCAAATCTTTAACATGCTTATCGGTAACCTTCCTTAAATTGACATGATAGTAATTTTTACATTTTATAGAACAGAACTTCTTGTCATTTCTTCCAAGAAGAATCTTACTACATATTTTACACTTCATATTATAAATATACCATAT
>TARA_R110002012_G_scaffold187203_1_pt1 | contig 33012 bp, 32 predicted proteins | sample TARA_R110002012 | Tara Oceans TARA_R110002012 (sample SAMEA4396515) | marine metagenome | biome: Westerlies Biome; feature: [DCM] deep chlorophyll maximum layer (ENVO:01000326); material: water (ENVO:00002006), including particulate matter (ENVO:01000060) such as... | depth 40 m
GCCAGTAGTTTTAAATATTCGTGTTGCATTTATTAATTGAACTTACAATGTATAATAAATTATAATTATTAATTAATGCCTTTTTGTTTATTAAGTTCATCCTGAAGTTGCCGTCTTACTTTTTGTTCACGTTCCAAAGCTGTGCGTCTGTGCTCTTCAAACTCCTCTTCAATATCGGATAAGTTTTTTTTAGCCTCTCTGGTAACAGCATTACTATTTCTGTATTTATAAAGAAAAAGGAATAAAAAGACTAATAGTAAGCCAATAATGGACCACATCAGAATATTATAATTTGGTTTTGTTAGTTGTAAACCAAATAAATCCATATTGTTTTTTTCGCTTGTTGTTTTCTTTAGAGCATCTTCCGCATTCTGTAAGCTACTTTTTAAACGGGCTATTTCATTATTTTGATTCGAAATTGTACCTTCTGCAGTAGTCAGTTCCGAATGAATGGATTTTAATGAGTCTAATGTATGTTCTTTTAATTTATAAAGCCAGTTCACCTTTACTACCTTATAATCTTGATAGTTATTGGAACGTTTAATGACATACTCAAACTGGTTGTCAATGGTTCCGCTGTCTAAAGATAATTGATTATCCTCCTCTGTTGAAGTCTGTGCATTAATAGATGCATAACTTGCTATAAATAAAAGAAATAGAATTTTTTTAAAGCTATTCATAGGTTGGTTGTAAAAGTATATAGTTGCTAAAATAAGAAAATATGTTTAGTATAAAACACAATACTTAAAAAGCCTAACATTTGGGTGCGGAATTATATACGTGAGTAATTAAAGTTTAGATGTTAGGTGTGTGGTTTTATCAAAAAAAAATCTCGCTTAATATAAGCGAGATTTTAATTCTATATAATTTTAACTACTAGTAATATGTGTAGCGTCTTACTTTTGCAATATATTTTGCTAATCTAATAACTTGATGGCTGTAACCATATTCATTATCATACCATATATACAATACAGCGTTTTTGCCATCCGGACGAACTATAGTTGCTTTACTATCAAAAATTGAAGGTGCAGAACAGCCTACAATATCACTGGATACTAACTCATCACTCAATTCGTATTTTATTTGTTCTACTAAATTACCTTCTAAAGCATATTTCTTTAATGTGGCATTCATAGCATCTACAGAAGTTGCTTTTTCTAAATCTAAATTTAAAATAGCTAAAGATCCATTAGGAACAGGTACACGAATAGCGTTAGATGTTAATTTACCTTCTAAACTTGGTAATGCTTTTGAAACGGCACTTCCTGCACCAGTTTCTGTAATTACCATGTTTAAAGCTGCAGCACGACCACGACGGTATTTATTATGGAAGTTATCCACTAAATTCTGATCGTTTGTATAAGCATGAATAGTTTCTAAATGACCACTTTTTACGCCATAAGTGTCTTCAATAGCTTTTAAAACAGGTGTAATAGCATTTGTTGTACAAGATGCTGCTGAAAAAATATGGACTGTATCTGGATTGTATTCTTGATGATTAACACCATGAACAATATTAGGAACGCCTTTACCTGGAGCCGTTAATAATACTTTATCTGCGCCTTTAGATTTTAAATGTCTGCTTAACGCGTCATGATCTTTAAATGCACCAGTATTATCAATAATTAAGGCATTATTGATACCGTATTTTGTGTAATCTATATCCTCTGGCGCATTAGCAGAAATGATATTTACTGTCGTTCCATTAATAATTAAAGCACTATTTTCAAGATCGGCAATAACGGTTCCTGAAAAATCACCATGCACAGAATCATTGCGTAATAAGGATGCTCTTTTTTCTAAAACTGTTTTATCTATAGCACCACGTGTAACTATTGCTCGTAAACGTAATTGACTACCTTTTCCAGTTTTGGTCATAAGCTCACGCGCTACTAAACGGCCAATACGTCCAAAACCATAAAGGACAACGTCTTTTGGTTGAATAGATGTTTCCTTTTTAGCATCTTGTAACTTATCTGCTACAAAAGCTAGAGCATTACTAAATTTCTTTTCTTCTAAATGGTATTCATAAGTTAGCTTACCAATATCCAATTTAGCAGGCGGTAAATCCAACGTTTTTATAGCTTGTGCAATTTCAACAGAATCGAAAATAGAAATTGGTTTTTGAATAAACTCTCCTGCGTATTCGTGTAAATTTAGAATTTCACTGACTTTACAGTCAATTAATTGATTTCTAAACAGGACCAACTCGATAGATTTGTCATACCAAAGATCGCTAATAATTTTAATAAATTCTACCGTAGCTCTTCGTCTATCGGCTTGAAATGCTAATTCGCTTTCATAAGTTTCGTTAAAACTCATTGTGTAATAATTTTAGTGTGTTGTTAAACTATATCTATCCAAGCTGTTTTAAGGTTCTTGAATCTGGGTGCAAAAATAGTATATTTCAAACGTTTTCGTAGCGTTTTTTAAATAAAAAAATCCCTAAAACATCTGTATCTGTTAAAGGGATTTTTTTGGTTTGCAGTCTGTTACCTAAAAATAAAACTTTGTTTTTGACCACGCGTATTTATAAGGCTAATTTTTTCGATATTCTTTTCAAATTCCTTACCATATTTACTTTTTAATTCGGAAATATCATCAATACTATTAATTTGAACATCATTTATATCTGTAATAATAAAGCCTTTATTTAATCCTATTTTTTGGTATAACCAGTAATTATCGTTTTTAGTAACTAAAACACCATGTTTAATTTCATATTTTTCTTTCAATTCTGTAGAAATATTTTTCACCTGAATATTTAAAAATTCGGTTGTTAATATTTCAAATTTAGATAAGGTTACGGGAAGTGTTTTTTCTGAATTATCTCTCAAAATTAACACATTTACCACATCATTTGGACGCTTGGTGTTTAAATAACCGGTTAGGTCGGCAAATTTTGAAATTCTAACATTATCAATTTTCGTAATAATATCTCCTTTTTCAATTCCAGCTTGTTCGGCTCCCGAATTTACTTCTACTGAACCAACATAAAATCCTTCGGTTAAATTTACGTCCAATTCTTCAGACGATTTTCCATTTAAACTAATTCCGCTAACACCCAAAATACCATTCTGAACCATACCGAATTCCATAATATCTTCTACAACTTTGCGCGCTATATTACTTGGAACCGCAAATGAATAGCCAATATACGAACCCGTTTGAGAGCTGATAGCTGTGTTAATTCCAATTAAGTCTCCATTTCTGTTTACTAAAGCACCTCCAGAATTGCCCGGATTTACAGCTGCATCTGTTTGGATAAACGATTGGTAATTTTGTCCAGATAAATCACGCGATTTAGCCGAAATAATTCCTGCTGTAACGGTTGATGTTAAGTTAAACGGATTGCCAACAGCTAAAACCCATTCGCCAATCTTTGCCGAATCAGAATCGCCAAACGTAATAAATGGTAAGTCTTCCTCTGCTTCAATTTTAAGTAAAGCAATATCTGTTTTAGGATCAGTTCCTACCAGAGTGGCTTTGTATATTTTATTATCATTTGTGGTTATAGATAATTCTTTAGCACCTGCAATAACATGGTTGTTAGTAATAATATAACCGTTTTTGTTTATAATAACTCCACTTCCTGTTCCTACTTGAGCTTTTTGGGATTGTCTACCATAAAAGTAATCTTCTATAGTAGTTGGTGCAGATACAACGGCTGTATTTTTAACGTGAACAACAGCATGAACGGTTTCTTCTGCAGCCTTTACAAAGTCTGGAGTTTCAGAACCATTCAGTAAATTTGTGTTTTTATAATGGGTAGGAAAATAGTTGGTTTCTACTTGTGGCTCTTCCGAAGAAACGGTTAAAGCGTCTGGTTCTAAAAATAATTTATAGGCAGATAGAGTTAAAATACCACCTAATACCGAAACAAATACGAGCGTTAAAATCTTTTTCATAATCAATTATTGTTTTAATTAAATGAATAACGATTAAAGTTAATTTATTATTGAATGACTTTTTCAAGTTTAACTTTTTTTAACGCACACTTTAACGCCTATTTAACATAGAAAAAAACCACCATTAATTCATATATTTGCGGCACTTATGACTTATACATTTTATAAATATCAAGGAACAGGTAACGATTTTGTAATGATTGACAATCGCCAACTAATTTTCAATAAGAATAATACCGAATGCGTTAAGCAGCTTTGTAATAGGCGTTTTGGCATAGGAGCAGACGGTTTAATTTTGTTAGAAAATCACGATACTTTCGATTTTAAAATGGTGTATTACAATTCCGATGGAAACGAAAGTTCCATGTGTGGAAATGGTGGTCGTTGTATTGTAGCTTTTGCTAATTTTTTAGGTATTATTAAAAAAAGCACCCATTTTATGGCTATTGATGGCCAGCATGAGGCATTAATTGAAGCTGATTTAGTAAAACTCCAAATGCAAGATGTTCCAGAAGTAGCGATTTTTGATACTCATCTATTTTTAAATACAGGTTCACCACATCATGTACAAATGGAAGCCGATTTAAGAAATTTAGATATTAAAAATTTGGGTTCAAAAATTAGATATGCTGAACCTTATAATGAATTGGGTTCGAATGTTAATTTTGTAACTAAAAATTCAGAGTCTAGTTTTTCTGTTCGAACTTATGAACGTGGAGTAGAAGATGAAACATTATCCTGTGGCACTGGAGTTACAGCTGTAGCAATTGCTATGCACGCTGCAGGTGAAACAGATAAAAATATCTTGTCATTAGAAACAGAAGGAGGAACCCTAAACGTGTCTTTTGAAAAGATAGGTGACCAGTATAAAAATATTTGGCTTATTGGTCCAGCTACCCAAGTTTTTAAAGGTGAAATAACATGCTAACACTTCAAGGGAAACATATTTATTTGCGCGCTTTAGAGCCCGAAGATTTAGATTTCATTTATACCATTGAAAACGATGAAACCATTTGGGAATTAAGTAGCACGCAAACACCCTATTCTCGCTATTTAATTAAACAATATCTAGAAAATGTCCACAAAGATATTTATGATGTGAAGCAACTTCGTTTATTAATTGCAAACAAAAACCATGAAACAGTGGGTTTGATTGATTTGTTTGATTGCGATTTTAAAAATAAACGTGCTGGTATTGGTATTCTTATTTATGGAAAATTGGATAGGCAACAAGGTTATGGGAGTGAGGCTTTAAGACTCTTAATAGCTTATGTTAAAAAGCATTTAGACCTACATCAACTATTTTGTAATATTAACGAAGACAATAATGTGAGTTTAAGTTTGTTTGAAAACAACGGATTTATCAAAATCGGATTAAAAAAAGACTGGAATTATGTAAATGGTTCCTATAAAAACGAATATGTATTACAACGAATTTTAAATTAAATGTATATCAAAAAAATACTTTGGGCTATAGCTCTTATCGGATTATTAGTGGCTGCATACTTTGCTTATTTTGTATACAGCGCTATGTTTTCTCCTAATACAGCTTTTAATAATGAAGAAGCGTATATTTTTATTCCTACTAATGCACAGTATTCCGATGTTCGTGAACAATTACAACCGCTTTTAAAGGATGTTAGTTCTTTTGATGCACTTGCGAAGCAAAAAAAATATACCACGAATATTAAAGCAGGTCGTTATGCTATTAAAAAAGGGATGAATAATAATGATATTATAAATTCTATTCGCAGTAAAAATTTACCCATTAATATAGCATTCAACAATCAACAATCTCTTGAAGGTGTTGCGGGACGAATTGGTTCACAAATTGAAGTAGATAGTTTGACTTTAATTAATGCCATGAAAGATCCAGAGTTTTTAAAAGAAAATAATTTCTCCACTGCAACGGCTTTGGGTATGTATCTTCCTAATAGCTATGAATTCTTTTGGAATACATCAGCCGAGCAGTTTAGAGATCGGATGTTAAAGGAGTATAATCGGTTTTGGACAGCAGACCGATTAGCAAAAGCTAACACACTTAACTTAACGAAAAATGATGTTATGACGTTGGCATCTATTGTTTATGAGGAATCCAAACAAGCAGATGAGCAACCTCGTGTTGCTGGTGTTTATGTAAATAGATTGCGTATTAAAATGCCGCTTCAAGCAGATCCAACTTTAAAGTTTGCGGCTTATCAATTACCAGAATATCAGAATACGGTTATTAAACGTGTTCTTAATAAACATAAAGAAATTGAGTCGCCATATAATACTTATAAGTATGCTGGTTTGCCTCCAGGATTAGTTACCATGCCAGACATTTCAGCTATTGATGCCGTTTTAAACTATGAAAAACATAGTTATTTATATTTTGCGGCTGATGCGAAACGAATAGGGTATCATAAATTCGCCAAAACCTTAAGTCAGCATAACGCAAATGCTCGCGAATACCAGCGTTACTTGTCTAAACAAGGTATTTATAAATAACGCTTGAAAATAATACTATGTCATATCGTTTTTGGTTTTTTGTGTTTGACATCTTTCTCACAATCATCCATCAATTTATTTTTAAAACCTAGTGATACTTTAAATAGACCCAGACGAAATGCTGTTGTTATCTCTGAAGCTGCACTAGGAACTATTTCGCTTTTCGCACTAAATCAATTGTGGTATGCGGATTATCCGCGTTCAAATTTCCATACGCTTGATGATAATAGTGAGTGGTTACAAATGGATAAACTGGGTCATGTTTATTCTGCATATCAATTAGGAAACGCAGGAGCTGATATTTTAAAATGGAGTGGTGTAAGTAAAAAAGACCAACTTATTTATGGTGGCACTTTAGGTTTTACTTTTTTAACGGCTGTAGAGGTTTTAGACGGCTTTTCAGAAGAATGGGGATTTTCCTGGGGAGATATGGCTGCCAATGTAACAGGAACAGGTTTGTTTATTGGTCAGGAGTTGTTATGGAATGAACAACGTATTACCATGAAATATTCATTCCATAGAACACCATATGCATCTCAACGTCCAGACAAATTAGGAGAAGGTTTGGCAGAAGAGTTTTTAAAAGATTATAATGGCCAGACATATTGGTTAAGTTTTAATATTCACTCTTTTTTCAAGCAAAGTAAAATACCCACTTGGATGAATGTTGCTTTCGGTTATGGAGCAGATGGCATGTTAACGGGAGATTATGAACCTGAAAATAGTCTGTTTCAAAATCAGAATCGCGGAAGACAATTTTATTTAAGTCTGGATATTGATCTAACGAGAATAAAAACAAACTCTCATGTGTTAAAAACTGTTTTTGAACTTTTTAACACGATAAAAGTACCATTTCCTACTATGGAGTTCAACGGAAAAAATGGAATTCGGTTTCACGGAATCTACTTTTAGAACCACTTAATCGATTAATTTTCAGATATTAAAAAAAAGACGTATATTTGCACGCTGAAATTTTACAACCAGTTCCCTCAAAGAAATGTGTTTAAAAAATTCAAAAATTATGAGAAAAAGTATCTTAAATTACCTAGTACTAGTACTTATAATATGTGTCTTAATTGTTGGTTCGTTTACGTCGAACAAGACCATAACTGAAGATGATTATTCAGATAATGATTTAGCATTTAATACTGTTGAAACAACTGAAATGTCATTAAACCATTACTTGCCATTAGAGAAAACATATAAACCTTATTCACCAACGTTAGGAAAATCTTTTGTAGGATTTAAAGAAGCTTTAGGTTTTAAAGAATCTAGAGGTGATTATTTTACAGTAAATACATTTGGGTACCTTGGGAAATATCAATTTGGAAAAGAAACATTAAAACTTATTGGAGTTCATAATCCAGTACACTTTTTGAAAAACCCAGAAATGCAGGAAAAGGCTTTTTTGGCAAATGCAGAACGTAACAAATGGATTTTAAGAAAAGACATTAAGCGTTTTAATGGGAAAACCATCAATGATGTTTTAGTTACCGAATCAGGAATATTAGCTGCGGCACATTTAGCAGGTCCTGGGAACGTGAAAAAGTATTTAAGAAGTTTTGGAGAACAAGGTTTTTCAGATGCTTATGGATCTTCTATTCAGTACTACATTAAAAAGTTTTCTGGATATGATACCTCTAAAGTAAAACCTAATAGAAAAGCAAAAGTAAAGTTAACTGCTTAATTTTTAGCTTTTATGAACTATAAAAAGTGCAGGTCTTTTATGAAGGTCTGCACTATTTTTTTTCCATGCTTGAACAGATTGTGTTTTAATAAATTCGGTTGGTAGTGTAATATCACAAGCCACACAAACAGCGGTATCAGGATGGAGTACTTTACAAATATCTTCCAACATAGCGTTGTTCCTGTATGGTGTTTCAATAAATAATTGCGATTGATTTTGCTGAAAAGATAAGCGTTCTAAACGCAATAATTCTGCTTTTCGTTCTTGCTTGTCAATGGGTAAGTATCCATTGAAGGCAAAACTTTGCCCATTCATACCAGAACTCATAACTGCCATAATAATAGATGATGGACCTACTAAAGGAACGACTTGAATATTTTTATCATGTGCAATTTTAACCACATCTGCACCAGGATCAGCTACGGCAGGACAGCCAGCTTCCGATAATAATCCAACATTTTTACCGTCTAGACAAGGTGTTAAAAAACCAGGTAATTCTGTATACTCTGTAAACTTATTAAGTAAAAACAATTGCAAGGATGGTTGTTTTTTTTCGGGTGCTATATTTTTTATAAAACGTCTAGCTGTTTTTTCATTTTCAACGATAAAAATATCTATGGCTTCAATGGTGTTTTTAACGGTAATAGGTAAAACATCTAGCGGATTGTTTTCGCCAAGGGTTGTAGGTATAAGAAATAATTTTCCGAGTTTGGTAGTCATTAGTTAATAATGAGATTTTTGGTGGTTATATTTTTATTTGTATCACGTATTTCCATAAAATACAGACCACTATTAATGTTTGATACAGAAACGTTAATTTTTTGATTGTCAATATTTGAAATCGTTTTAATACGTTTGCCTTGAACATCATAAATTATTATTTCTGATAATGTTGTCGTGGTTGCAAGCGCATAAATAGTTAAATAATTTGTTGCTGGATTAGGGAATATTTTAATGGTTTTTAGGTTGTTTTCGTCTACACTTAAATTGGTGTCAACAATCCGAAATATTTCACCTGTACTAGATGCTCCAATGTAAAGTTCTCCTGCTATATCCTCACCAAATGTTGTCCAGCCTTTATTGTTAAAAGGCGTGGTGAAGGACATAGTCCATATATTGTTTTCAAAAACGAGTGTACCAATTTCATCACTGCAATAATCGGCAAAGAAATACGTGTTAATAAAATTTGGAAATTGGCTTCCTTGGTAATTATAGCCACCAGTAATAGAGCATTTAAATTCACCACTTCCTGAATGTGTGTATTGTGCAACGGGAAATTGAAACGTGGATGCACTTGGGCAACCAGTTGTATTAAAAGGTGCATTTCCTTCATAACAACGCCATCCATAATTTAAACCACCTTCAGTACTACTTACCTTATTTATCTCTTCAATATCAAACTGTCCAACATCTGCAATCCATAAATCATTATTCGTTCTATCAAAAGAAAAACGCCAAGGATTTCGCAATCCGTAAGCCCAAATTTCATCTAAAGCATTGGAGTTATTAATAAAAGGATTGTCAGCTGGAATAGCATAATTAGGGTTAGTGCCTGCGTTGTTAACATTAATACGGAGTAACTTACCAAGTAACGTTGTTAAATCCTGCGATCGGTTTCCAGGATCGCTACCTGAACCACCATCTCCAGTAGCAATGTATAAATAGCCGTCTTCGCCAAAAGCTAAATCGCCACCATTATGATTACTAAAAGGCTGACTAATAGTCATTAATATAACTTCAGAATTAGCATCGGCTGTATCACCATTAGGTGGACTGGTTACAAAACGCGAAATAACGGTATCTCCAGAATTATTAATGTAGTTCACAAAGAAAAAACCATTAGAACTATAGTCTGGATGAAAAGCTAATCCTAATAGTCCACGCTCACCACCACTATTACTCACCAAACTATTGATATCTAAAAATGGTGTTGAAATTACGTTTTGTTGCGCATCTATAATTTTAATAACACCTGCTTTTTCTACAATAAATAAACGGTTATCATTGGCATGTTTAATACTGACTGGGTTATTAAAACCATCTGCATATAAATCTATTCCAACTTGTTGTGCTACAGTGTTAAACGTACTTATTAAGATTATGAGTAATAGGGCTGCTTTATTCATTTTTCTTTTTTTAGACTTGCAATTACAAATTACGAAAAAACAATCAAATGTCATATTAATAACATTTAATTATTGATAAACAGCTATTTAAGAATTTTTTGAGCTAAAATGGAGCATGCTTCATCAAGCATCTTGAAAGTGTTATCAAAACCTTGAATGCCACCTGTGTAAGGGTCGGGAACACTATGGTTTTGATTTGGATAAATTTCATTTAAAATGTAATGAACTTTTGCAATATCGTTAGCATTTCTAGCAAGTTTGACAACATTCTCAAAATTAGAACTATCCATTACATAAATATAATCAAAAGTATCAAAATCAGAAATTGCAAACTGTCTGCCGCGTTGTGTTGTAATATCTAACCCATATTTTTCCGCTGTTTTAATTGAGCGTGGATCAGGAGTATTACCTACATGATAATTTCCTGTTCCAGCAGAATCTACTAAATAACCAGTGTCTGGAAGTTTGGATTTTAAAATCCCTTTCGCAAGAGGTGAGCGGCAAATATTGCCTAAACAAACCATGAGTATTTTAGTGATGTGAGCATCCCGAGACATCGGAAGTTAAATTTAAAGGATTAAACAGACAATTTTTTAGTTAAATCGTCAACATATTTTTTAAACTGCTTGTCTGTAGATGATAAATTATCAACCGTTTTACAAGCATGTAGTACTGTAGCATGATCACGTTTTCCAATTTGAGAGCCAATACTAGCTAAAGATGCTTTTGTGTATTTTTTCGCAAAAAACATAGCCAACTGTCTTGCTTGAACAATATGGCGTTTTCTGGTTTTAGACTGTAAGGTGTCTACATCCATTTGGAAATAATCGGATACAATTTTCTGGATATAATCTATTGAAACTTCACGTTTGGTGTTTTTCACAAACTTCTCAACCACTTGTTTCGCTAAATCAGCTGTAATTTCTTTTTTATTAAAAGATGATTGGGCAATTAACGAAATTATAGCACCTTCCAATTCACGAATATTAGTTTTAATATGTTTGGCAACGTATTCAATAATTTCTTCTGGCATTTCAACACCATCTCTATAAAGTTTGTTTTTCAATATAGAAACACGGGTTTCAAAATCTGGACTCTGTAATTCTGCTGAAAGTCCCCATTTAAATCGTGATAATAAGCGTTGTTCAATATCCTGCATATCTACAGGTGCTTTATCACTCGTTAAAATAACTTGTTTTCCGTTTTGATGTAAGTGATTAAAGATGTGAAAAAATACATCTTGAGTTCCAGACTTACCAGATAAAAACTGAACATCATCAATAATTAAAATGTCAATTATTTGATAAAAATGAATAAAATCAATTCTATTATTTTTCTTAACAGCATCTATATATTGTTGCGTGAATTTTTCAGCTGAAATATATAAAACCGTTTTTTCAGGATATTTATCTTTAATATCTACACCAATAGCATGTGCTAAATGGGTTTTTCCTAAACCAACTCCACCAAAAATTAATAATGGGTTAAAAGATGTGCCTCCTGGTTTTGCTGCTACAGCTAAACCTGCACTTCTGGCTAGACGGTTCGAGTCACCTTCTAAAAAGTTTTCAAAACTATAGTTAGGATTTAATTGCGATTCAATTTTTACATTCCTAATACCTGGAATAATAAAAGGATTACGCAATTCAGGATTTTTATTGTTTAATGGAATATCAACGTCTTGAGCCTTTACTGCTGAACGATTAGAACTTGGAATACGTTCAGTAAATGGTTGCTTATTGCCATATGTGTTTTCCATTTTAATAATATAAACCAATTTGGCATTTTCCCCAAGTTGTTTTGTTAAAGCTACTTTTAAAATTTTAACGTAATGCTCTTCCAGCCATTCGTAAAAGAATTTACTTGGCACCTGAATACTCAACGCGTTATCAGTGAATTTTACTGCAACTATTGGTTCAAACCATGTTTTATATGCTTGCGGTTGTATATTATCCTTTATAAATTCCAGACAATTTCCCCATACCGATTGCGCAGTTACACTCATTATAAAAATTAAAATTTACTAGTTAGTTGTTGAATAGAGAAATGAAATTCCTCGTTGATCTTTATCTTGGCAAATATGTGAACAAAAATCTTAAAAAAAAAATGTATTACTATTGTATTTTAAGATTTTTTTTCGCATGTTTATTGCGTTGTCTAAACTACAAAAAAAATATTAAACACAATGTTCTTTTCCGATGAAATACCAATAAGAGTGAGATATGGTGAAACCGACCAAATGGGTGTGGTTCATCATGGAAATTATGCGTTATATCTAGAGATGGGACGAACCGAATGGTTGCGAAAAATGGGTTTATCATATAATGAAATGGAAAAAAGCGGTGTGATGTTACCTGTGATTTCCATGAGCTTAAATTATAAGAAATCAGCCCTTTATGATGAGGTTGTTAAAGTGAAAACACAGCTAAAAAAAATGCCGTCAGTTAAGATAGAATTTGATTATGAAATCACTAATTCTGCTGGTGAAGTTTTAGTGACAGCAAACACCGTTTTAGCTTTTATTGATATGAAAAGTAAACGACCTATGAAGTGCCCAGATTATATTTTGAAGAAAATAGAATCCTTTAATCAAGCTCCTTAATTGATACTTCAAAGATAGCTTCAAATTTTTCTAAAATCTTTTCGCTGTCTTTTAATCGGACTGAAATAATAATCTGACAATCTAACTCCAAAGTTTGGTCGACTATTTTTAAATTATTCTCTTTAATAATCCGCATAACTTTATTCATGTTCTTGTAATCAAACCGAATAATAAATTGCTTATTTATGGTGCGCTTTACAATTTTAGAAGCTTCCAAAGCCATTTGAGCTGTTGTTTTATACGCATGTATTAAACCACCAACACCAAGTTTTACTCCTCCAAAAACACGAACAACGACTATTAAAATGTTGGTAACATTATACGATTGGATTTGCCCATAAATTGGCATGCCAGCACTATTGTTGGGTTCGCCATCATCATTTGCTCTAAAATAAATATTGGCTTCATCCATACCAGTTTGGTAAGCATAACACCAATGTCCAGCTGTATGATGTTTCTTCTTTAAAACCTCAATATGATCTTTAACATCATTCTCATGTTTTATGGGAAAAGCATAGCCAAAAAACTTGCTGTTTTTATCTTTAAATAGGACTTCCTCGGAAGGTTTTGAAATGGTTTTATACGTATCTTTTTGAATCATTTACAAGGCAGTTACTAACAAAATCGAAATTACGGCTAAACTTATACCTATCCAATTTTTTGTCGAGAGCTTTTCTTTAAATAGCAATAATCCTAAAAGCGATGTTAATAAAATAATAGCCACATTATTAACTGTGAAAATGGTAGAACTTTCCAACGTTTCATGATCTAATGCTTTTAAAAGGTAATATATAGATGCGTAATTAACTATACCTAAAACAAGTCCAGCGATTAAACTTTTAGAATCAAATGTGAAATTTCCTTGCAGTTTTTTAATCAATAGCGTACATATTCCAATTATAGCAGCAAAACCAAAAATAGTAGCCGAAAATATTGGAATACCATTTTCAGTTAAATAAGTAGTTTCTATATATTTTATGGAGGTGTCTATAATTCCTGAACCAAGAAATATGGTAATAGGATAGATATAATTGCTTTTGTTTTTAATGCGAGTTCCCGATTTTACAGAAGCTAAATAAACCGCAATTAATGCGGCAATAATGCCAATTATTTTCAGCAATCCAGCACTTTCATGATACACATAAATTCCAAAAACTACAGGAATAATCACGCTCATTTTTGTAGCAACGCTAGCTACTGATAAACCCACACGCTGTGATGTATTAGCCATTACATTAAAAATAGCAATGAACAAAAAACCTAAAAAAATGGCACCATAAAACCATTTGGTAGAAATAATTGTTTGCACGTTTATGGGTTCTTGATAAGCAATAATGCCTACACAAAAAGCTGTTATATAATTGAAAACAATTGCTTGTAACGTGTTAACTTGGTGTTTACCAAATAACTTAAACAGAACAAAAATAATGGTGGATGCTAATATGCTTAACAGTAAATATATCAAAAGAGGTGTTTTTTAACGTTGAACAAATTAACAATATCATCCGTATCTGGATTTATATGCCATGTATGGAGATTTAATTCGGCAGCAGCAAGCGTGTTTTCTTCTGTGTCATCAATAAATAGACACATTTCTGGTTTTAAATTGTTTTCATTTAAAACAAATTGGTAAATAGTATGATTCGGTTTTCTTAATTGGATTTCGTGCGATAAGTAGAATTGGTCAAACTGTGCTTTAAATTCTTCATAAAAAGGCACGCGTTCTTGAATCCATTTTATATGAAGCGCATTGGTATTACTCAATAAAATAAGTTGGTATTTATTATCCGATGCTAATTGTTTTAAAAATTCTAACCTATGGATTGGAAAATCTCTTAAAATAAAATTCCAAGCATCTAAAATCTCAATTTCACTTAAATTAGGAAACTCATTTTTATAAAATGTTATAAAAGCTTCGGAAGCGATATGGCCTTGTTCATAAGCTTCGTTACAGGCAATCATTTCAGGTGAGAACTTGTTTAATTGAAATAAATTTAGTGCATTTTGCATAGCACCAACTTTATCTAGATTAATGAATACATCGCCAAAATCGAAAATTAGTGTTTTAATCATAATGTGTTTTTATAAATGCGCAACGTATCATTTAGGATAGACGTTTCTTTTAATAATTCACCAGAAAAATCCGGTGCTTTGGTGCCTTCTGTAAAAGTCGTTTTACCTGTAAATACTCGAGCTTCGTCCCAAATATTTTCATCAATAAACGTTTGAAGTGTTTGTGCACCACCTTCAATAATAATGGATTGAATGTCATTGTTATGCAAAAAAACACCAATTTGTTTTGCTATTGGTTTAGTGAAATCTATATTATTTTCAGTAATACTAAATGTTTCAGCTTCGTTATTGAAAACCACTAAATCATTGGCGAGTTTCTCAAGTCTATCAATTACAAATCGGATGGGATTTTTTCCTGTCCAATCTCTAACCGTTAAGCTTGGATTATCTGCCAAAGCAGTATTTGCACCAATTAAAATGGCTTGTTCTTCTGTTCGCCATTTGTGAACTAATTGCCTAGAAAATTCATTCGTAATCCAAACTGGTTTTTGAGTATTTCGTGTTTTTGGAGCTATAAAACCATCAATAGTTTCTGCCCATTTTAATATAATATATGGACGCTTTTTATTATGAAACGTAAAAAAGCGTTTGTGGTGTTCTTGGCATACTTCTTCTAAAATACCAACAGTAACGTTGCAACCAGCTGCTTTTAGTTTTTTAATGCCATTTCCAGCAACTTTGCTATGTGTATCAATTGTTCCAATAATGACATTTGGAATGTTGTATTTTATTATTAAATCACTACAAGGCGGTGTTTTTCCAAAATGGCTACAGGGTTCTAAAGTAACATATAATGTGGCTTCTTTTAAAAGCACTTTGTTTGTAACCGATTGAATGGCATTTACTTCGGCATGTGGACCACCAAACGGACTTGTGATACCCTCGCCAATTATAAGATTTTTATGTACAATAACCGAGCCAACCATAGGGTTTGGAGCAGTTGTTCCCAATCCATTTTTGGCAATTTGTATGCAGCGTTTTATGTATTTTTCATGTATCTTCATCCCAGAATTTCAAGATGTAAAAATAAGACATTAAAGTGAGTCAGAATAATATTGTTATCAGAGAAATTACCCAAGCAGATAATGTGCAAATTGCAGCTGTTATTCGCTCGGTTTTTGTAGAACTGGATGCGCCAAAAGTAGGAACAGCTTATGAAGATGTATCATTAGATAAAATGACAGAAACCTACAACAAGCCTAAAATGGCGTATTTTGTGGTTGTTAATAACCAAAAAATAATAGGAGGCTGCGGAATTGCACCTTTAGAAGGAGAAGCTGAAACTATTTGCGAATTGCAAAAAATGTATTTTTTACCCGAAGCACGTGGTATAGGAGTCGGTTCTGAAATGATTAATATCTGTATAGATAAAGCCAAAGAATTTGGCTTTGAATCCTGTTATTTGGAAACTCTACCTTTTATGGTGGGCGCACAAAAATTATACAAAAAAGTTGGGTTCGAACCTTTGCAAGCTTCTATGGGAAGTACAGGTCATTATTCCTGCAATGTTTGGATGTTGAAACACTTATAATACACACAAACCAAAAGCTAAAAAAAAAATTGATTTTAAAAGAGATCCAACATATATTTCATCAAGAATTAGATACCCTTTATGGCGCTGATGAAGTAGGCAGTTTTTTTAATATTCTCATCGATTTTTATTTAGGTTTAAATAGAATTACATTGGTTTTAGAGCCCAATTACGCAATAACAAAAGAAGAAGAGCAACCTTTATTTGAAGCTTTAAGTAGGCTAAAATTATATGAGCCTATTCAACATATTGTTGGTAAAACCGAGTTTTATGGATTGCCTTTTAAAGTGAATAAAAACACCTTAATTCCAAGGCCAGAAACTGAAGAGTTAGTAGCGTGGATTTTAAAATCTATTTCAGAAAAAAAAGGCCAACCTATAAAAATATTAGATGTCGGTACTGGAACGGGTTGCATAGCTATAAGTTTAGCAAAACATTTACCAAATGCTCAAGTTTTTGCAGTTGATATCAGTCCTAAAGCTTTAAAAACAGCAAAAGAGAATGCTAAATTAAATGAGGTTTCCATCACTTTTATTGAAGACAGTATTTTAGATATCCATGATGATATTTTGGAATCTGCAACGGGATTTTTCGATGTGATTGTGTCTAATCCGCCTTATGTTCGTGATCTTGAAAAAGTAGGCATAAAAAATAATGTGCTACAACATGAGCCGCATTTAGCCCTGTTTGTAAAAGATAAAAATCCGTTTGAGTTTTATAAAGCAATTTCTAGTTTTGCTACTAGGGCATTGAAAGAAAATGGTTTGCTATTTTTTGAAATTAATCAATATCTTGGAGCCGAAATGACAGCTTTACTTAAAGCATATCCATTTAAAGACATCGAATTGAAAAATGATATGTTTGGAAATCAGCGCATGCTAAAAGGAATGAAATAAGGTTATGACAATAAAAGAACACATAGACGCATTACGAGACGAATTACGTCAGCATAATTACAATTATTATGTGCAAGATAATCCCACTATTTCGGATTTAGAATTTGATGAAAAACTCAAGCAACTTCAGGATTTAGAAGCAAAACACCCTGAGTTTTATGATGCTAGTTCGCCAACATTACGTGTAGGAGGAGAGATAACCAAAAATTTTGAAACGGTTGTTCATGAGCATCGCATGTATTCTTTAGATAATTCCTATTCCAAAGACGATTTATTGGATTGGGAAGCGCGCATTAAAAAATTAGTAGATGGCGAAATTCATTATACCTGCGAATTGAAATATGATGGTGCTTCAATAAGTCTTACCTATGAAAATGGTAAATTACTGAAAGCAGTTACAAGAGGTGATGGATTTCAAGGGGATAATGTAACAGCAAATATTAAAACTATTAAATCTGTTCCTTTACAATTGAAAGGCGATTATCCAGAGAAATTTGATATTCGTGGTGAAATTGTTTTGCCTTTTGATGGTTTTAATAAAATAAATGAAGAGCGAATTGAAATAGGAGAGGAACCTTATAGAAACCCGCGAAATACAGCATCTGGAAGTTTAAAGTTGCAAGATAGTAGCGAAGTGGCAAAACGCCCTTTAGAGTGTCTTTTGTATAGTATAACAGGGACTAATTTAAAAATGGCCACGCATTTTGAAAGTCTTGAAAAAGCACGTGCTTGGGGATTTAAAGTTCCTGAAGTTGCCAAAAAAGTAGATTCTATAGATGCTGTTTTAATGTTTGTGGAATATTGGGATGTACATCGTCATGCATTGCCTTATGAAACAGACGGTGTTGTTATTAAGGTAAATAATTTGCAACAGCAAGAAGAATTAGGTTTTACTGCAAAAGCACCACGTTGGGCAATTGCTTATAAATTTAAAGCAGAACAAGTTTCTACTAGGCTTAATAAAATTACGTACCAAGTTGGTAGAACTGGAGCTATTACACCTGTTGCTAATTTAGAGCCAGTTGAATTAGCCGGAACTACTGTAAAACGTGCGTCTTTGCACAATGCAGATCAAATAGAAAAACTAGATATTCGTGAAGGCGATATGGTTTTTGTAGAAAAAGGTGGTGAAATTATTCCTAAAATAATAGCAGTGGATTTAAGTCAGCGTCAACCAGACTCACAACCTACTCAATATATTACGCATTGCCCAGAATGTGAAACTAAATTGGTCAGGCAAGAAGGCGAAGCACAACATTACTGTCCCAATTATACTGGTTGTAAACCGCAAATAATTGGAAGAATCCAACATTATATTAGCAGAAAAGCTATGGATATTGAAGGTTTGGGTGGTGAAACCGTAGCTTTATTAGTAAATGCAGGATTGATTTATAATTATTCAGATTTATATGAACTGACTATAGATGATGTTTTACCATTAGAACGGATGGCGCAAAAAAGTGCTGAAAATTTAGTGAATGGTATTAAATTAAGTAAGAATATTCCTTTTGAACGTGTTTTATATGCATTAGGTATTAGGTATGTTGGAGAAACAGTAGCTAAAAAATTAGTAAAGCACTATAAGAGTATTGATGCAATTAAACATGCAACTAGTATTGATTTAGTAACGGTTGATGAGATAGGAGTTAGAATTGCAGAAAGTGTCACGGACTTTTTCCTGACTCCTTCAAATATTGAAATTATTGAACGTTTAAGGTTCTTTGGTGTTCAAATGGAAATTTCTCAAGAAAAATTAGCAAATCAAACCAATAAATTGAATGGTCAAGCCTTTGTTGTTTCAGGTGTTTTTCACGTTGTTTCTAGAACTGAATTAAAGAAATTGATTGAAGATAATGGCGGTAAAGTATCATCGTCTATATCAACAAAAACAAATTATGTTATTGCAGGCGATAATATGGGGCCAAGTAAAAAGGAAAAGGCAGATTTATTAGGTGTTTCTATAATAAGCGAACAAGATTTTCTAAATATGATATCATGAAAATTGTTAAATTTTATAATTTTTATCGATTAAACGCATAATTTAACGTTTAATTGTAATTTTTAATTATATTTGTGTTACAATACCTACAAAATGTATAATACTAATATTCTTATTTTTTTAATAATTGCTTTTTGCGTGTCTTTTGCTGTTTTTCAAATTTCTGATCAAGAATTTTTGTCTATTGGCAGTAAGTCATTAATTGCGCCATTATTTACATTGTTGTACTTTATTAATGTGCCACAAAGGTCCATGTTCTTTTCGTTGTTTTTGATTTTCTTCTCCATAGCAGAACTTTCTACTCTTTTAGAATATTTTACTTTAGACTGGAGTCAAGAGCAATTAGATGCTTATTATGTAATTGGCAATACTATATACATATTGGCATATTGTTTCTTGATTATTGAGGTTTTGAAAACAATTAGTTTACGTAAAGTGTTTAAAAATTATTTTATTCATGTTGTTGTGCTTTTGGCTCTAAATATTTACATTATTCATGTGCTTATGACGATTGTAAACCCAGATTTTCAGTTAGATTCTCAATATTTAATAGCTGTAGAGCTTGTTTATAATGTGGTCATGTTAATATTACTTACCATGTCTCTAATTAGTTATTTTTATAATGATAACAAGAAAACCTTACTCTTGTTTTTTGGTTCAATTTGTATTGTTTTTTCAGAAGTAATACAAGTTGCCTATTTCTATATAGCAGACCAAGATTTACTCAATATTACTCAAACTATTCTGTTTGTTTTAGCATTTTCTTTCTTTTACTTTCAATCTAAAGTAAAAAATAAGAAAGTTCATTTCTTTGCTTAAAACTTATTTGAACTTCCCTAAATTTTTAAAATCAAAAAAACACAAACATAACAAGTTAATAGTGGTTAAATAGATAAAATTTAACATTTTATTCGATGAAACGCACATTTAATACGATATAATCATTTTTTTTTCTTATATTTGCTTCAACCTACTTATGAATATCTACTGTGAAAAACTGGCTAAAAATTAGTTACAACAGGAATCTTATATTCGTTTTGTTTTTTCTTGTATTAATAAATGTCTTTGCTGTTTTAAGCGATAACAATTTATTGATTCAAGTAACAAAGCCATTATTCATTCCTTTTTTGTTTATGTATTATTTAATTAAAAATAAATACATAAACACCGTCATGATAATGTTTTTAGTATTTTCTTTTCTAGGTGATTTCTCATCCGTACTTTTTTCAAATCCACTAATGGTAAACTTATCGAGTCTGTTTTATTGTATTAGCTACTTCAGTTTGGCCTACGCGGCAGTTTCTAGGATTCGAATTTTTAATATAGATAGAGTGGTTGCAATTTCGTTATTACTTGTATTTTCTATAAATGCATATTTAATGTATCAGCTGTTTTTGGTGTTACAAATAAAAATTCCAGATGCTAATGAAGTGGCTATATTTGGTGTTAAAGGTATTGCACTTATGGCGCTAGCTTTTATGGCATTTGCCACCTATTTAAGTAAAGATTCTAGAGCGTCAATTTTGTTTTTATCTACAGCGCTTTGCTTTGTTTTTGCTGATGTGCTTTATTATATTAGTAATTACTATGTTTATCATTACGGTTTTGTAGTTTTAGATAAAACATTGCATGTTTTAGGTCTGTTTTTTCTGTTCAATTATATTATTGAGTATAATAGAAAACGGAAAAAACGGTTGGTATTGCATAATACTTCAACAAACAAACACATTGTTATTTAAACTAAAATAGAAGTACCTTCACTCGTCATTTTTTGATCTTTATCAAAATAGAAATCTATTTTACCTAGATTAATACCGTAACAACCAACTTGATTAACAAGTATATTTTTGCCTAAACTATTTTTCACCACTGTTGGTTTTGGTAAAAAGGTGTGCGTGTGACCGCCAATAATTAAATCTATATCCTTTGTTTTTGCAGCTAAACTTAAATCACTAATCTTTTCAGGATTATTTTTATAGTAATATCCTAAATGAGAGAGGCAAATAACTAGGTCACATTTTTCATTTTCTTTTAACACACGTGTCATTTGTTGGCTAGCTTCAATAGGGTCTAAATATTTGGTTTCTTTATACATATTTTTATCAACCAAGCCAGCTAATTCAATGCCTAAACCAAAAACACCAATTTTAATGCCATTTTTATTAAATACTTTATAAGGCTTTACAAAGCCGTCCATAATGGTATTTGAAAAATCGTAATTAGCAGATAGAAATTGAAATTCAGCATGCGGTAATTGTGCGTATAAACCATTTATGCCATTATCAAAATCATGATTTCCAATGGTTGCCGCGTCATATTTTAATTTACTCATGAGTTTAAATTCCAATTCACCACCATAGTAATTAAAATACGGTGTGCCTTGAAAAATATCACCAGCATCTAATAGTAATGTATTTGGGTTTTCTTGACGAATAGCATCAATTAATGATGCGCGTCTTGCCACACCACCTTTGTTTGGGTTTCTTCCATCTTCAGGGCCAAACGGATCAATATGACTATGCACATCGTTGGTGTGTAGGATGGTTATTTTTGTCGATTTTGTTTCTGTTGAAAAAGACGATAAACCAAAACCACCAACAGTTACGAATGCAGCGGAAGCTGAGGTTTGTTGAATAAATTCGCGACGTTTCATAATTATTCGTTTTTAAATTTAATAAAGCGGTTATCAATAACTGGGTTAATGGTGTCGGTCTTTTTAAAATAATCAATGAAGGCATTTCTTATTTTGTAATCTAGAATTTCTATGGATTCTTCGGGTTTAAAAAATGTCATGTGGTCTCCACCACTATATAAGTAATCGTTTGTTGCTACATAATAAGTTTTATTAGCATCAATTGGTTTGCCAGAAATAGTAGCTTCCTTAACCTGATCATCAACATCTAACACCAGATTTAGTTTGGCAATTGGGTGCGCACGTTTAGCTTGAGCCAAATAATTTATTAAAAGATTTATTTGGCTGCCCTTTATGCCAACTATGACTATACTATTCTCAAAAGGCATAATTTCATAAGCAGTTCTGGACGTAATTGGTCCTTTGGAAATAATGGCACGAATTCCGCCATGGTTTAATAAAACCATATCTATATTTTTTCCAGTTCGTTTATAAAAAACAGGATTGGCTTGTTCATAAACAACATCTGCAAATAAATTACCAATAGCAGTATTTAATTCTCCATCACTTTTAGAATATGTTGCAACAGCATAACTTAAAACGCTATCTAAATCTTTATTAACATGCTCTCGGTAAGGTTTAATAAATGCTTCAATTTCAGGATCAGGTTTTAAAGAATCTGTTATGGCAATTTGTTCACCTTTTATCTGTTTTAATTGCCAAGTGTCTTGTTTACAATTAAATAATATAAGAGTAGATATTAGGATGAGTATATGCTGTGATTTCATATTTATAAACAAAAAGATTAATACGCTTTTGTGTGTTCTTTTATTATCTTTGTGGAAAGCATAAAGATATAATGATTTTAAAGGGTTTTAAAGAAAATTCTATTAAAAAACACTTACGGTCGTTACTGAATAATTCAGAAGGCATATCCAAAGTACAAGTAATTGATAGTGTTGGTGTTATTGTAAATGCTGATGAGTTTCAGGGTTTAGAGATGTTTAAGTCGCTAGCAACTAGTTTACATATTTCTTCTAATAAATTAAAAATTATAAGTTACACAGCCATTAAAAAAGGTGAATTTCCTTTAGAAGAAAATTGTTTCAATCCAAAAAATATAGGTTGGAAAGGCTCAATAATAAATGCTGAATTAGAAACGTTTTTAAATACAGAATTCGATTTACTTATTAGTTATTATAAAACGGATTTATTGCATTTAAAGTTATTAACAGCTAAATCTAAAGCTCGTTTTAAAGTAAGCACTTTTGAAGAAGATGAGCGTTTAAATGATTTAATCATCTTTACACCTTTAAGCGATTTTAATGCTTTTAAAACCGAATTATTAAAATATTTACAAGTTTTTAAGATACTTAAACATGACACATAAACTTACAGGAGCAGGAATAGCCATTGTTACACCTTTTAAAACAGATTTGTCTGTAGATCATGAAGCGCTTAAACGTATTGTTAATTTTAACATTGAAAATGGCATGAATTATATTGTCATATCTGGAACAACAGGTGAGAGTGTTACTATTACTGCAACTGAAAAACAGGCAATTATTAAAACTATAGTAAAGGCAACTGATAAGCGTGTTCCATTGGTTCTTGGTATTGGTGGTAATAATACGGCTCAAGTTATTGCCGAAATTCAAACCACAGATTTATCAGAAATAGATGCTATTTTATCTGTTTCACCTTATTACAGTAAGCCAACGCAAGCTGGAATTATGGCTCATTTTGAAGCAATTTCTAAAGCATGCCCAATTGAAATTGTATTGTATAACGTACCAGGAAGAACCGGCTCCAATATGTTTCCGCAGACTATTATTGCGTTAGCAAATTCTTGCAAAAACATTGTAGCTGTTAAAGAAGCGGCAGGAAATATGGCACAGTATCTGCGTTTATTAAAAGATAAACCATCAGATTTTATGGTTATTTCTGGTGATGATGATTTGGCGCTTCCAGTAACATTAGCAGGAGGTTCTGGTGTTATTTCAGTAATTGGACAAGCGTATCCTAAAGATTTTTCAAACATGATTCAATTAGGTTTAAAAGGTGAGAATGAAGAAGCTTTTAAGCTTCATAATAAGTTAATGGATATTACGGGTTTAATCTTTTCAGAGAACAATCCGTCTGGTATTAAAGCCGTTTTAAGCTCTATGAATTTATGCCAATCAGTTGTGAGATTACCATTGGTTGAAGCAACAGATTCTTTAAAACATGATATTCTTAATTTTGTTAATAATTACTCATAAGCGTTAAATAATACTTAATCCTAATGCATACCTTATTTTAGCTTGTATTTTAGCAAAATAAATATTTTTAAAATCCATTTTATTAACTTAATTTTGCCAACTGTTTAAAAACTATGAAGAAATTTTTTTACATAATTCTAACTTGCACACTTTTAAGTTCTTGTAGTGAATATCAAAAGGCCTTAAAATCAACTGATGTTGCTACCAAATTTACAACTGGAGAAGCATTATATGATGCAGGTAAGTATACGAAAGCAAATAAGTTGTTTGAGGATATATTACCAGTATATAGAGGAAAGCCTCAAGCAGAAAAATTGTCTTATCTTAATTCCAAATGTTATTATGAGCAAAAAGACTGGTATTTAGCAAGTTATCATTTTGAACGATTTGTTGATGCATATCCCAATAGCGAAAAAGTTGAGGAGGCTGCTTTTTTAAGCGCCAAAAGTGCTTATAAGTTATCACCAGTTTTTTCAAAAGAGCAGCAGGAAACTAAAGAAGCGATAGATAAATTTCAAACATTTATTAACTTATATCCAGAATCCGAATATTTACCAGAAGCCAATAAGTTGGTAAAGGAGTTAGATTTTAAACTAGAAACAAAAGCATTCAGTGTAGCAAAACAATATAATACTATTGCTGGATTTACGCGTGATTTTAATGCGCCAATAAAAGCAATTGATAACTTTATATTTGACTTTCCGGGAACTATTTATAGAGAAGAAGCCTATTTTATTAGATTTGATTCGGCTTATCAATTAGCTATCAATAGTGTGTTAAGCAAAAAAGAACAGCGTTTAAAAGACGCCAGATCATATTATCACAATTTTAAGAGTTCGTATGCTAATTCTGAATATTTAGAAAAAGCAGATAAAATGATTGAAGACATTGAAAAAGAATTAGAAAATTACATTACAAAAAGTTAATATACTTATTTATGGATTTAAAGAAGATTAATGCGCCAGTAAACACAACAACTTACAATAGAAATAAAGTTGATGCACCTACTGATAATATTTACGAAGCGATTTCAATTATATCTAGACGCGCGGAACAAATAAATTCTGAAATTAAGAAGGAACTAATTGAGAAATTAGAAGAATTTGCTACCTATAACGATAGTCTTGAAGAGATTTTTGAAAATAAAGAGCAAATTGAAGTTTCTAAATTTTACGAAAAATTACCAAAACCACATGCACTAGCAGTTCAAGAGTGGTTAGATGATAAAATTTACTACAGAAACACAGAAGACGATACACAGGAATAACAACTATATGTCACTATTAAGCGGTAAAAAAATATTACTAGGCATTAGTGCTGGTATAGCCGCTTATAAAACAGCGACATTAGTTAGAGCTTTTATAAAAGCAGGTGCAGACGTAAAAGTTGTCATGACACCTGCTTCTAAAGACTTTGTTACGCCTTTAACGCTTTCCACACTCTCCAAACATCCAGTGCATTCATCGTTTACAAATCCTGATGATGATAATGAAACCTGGAATAACCACGTAGAATTAGGTCTTTGGGCCGATTTACTTATTATTGCACCTGCCACGGCCAATACCTTATCTAAAATGGCGCATGGCGTTTGCGATAATCTTTTGTTAGCAACCTATCTTTCGGCTAAATGCCCTGTGTATTTTGCGCCAGCAATGGATTTGGATATGTATAAACATCCTTCTACTTTAGAGTCATTTAGTACCTTACAACGCTTTGGAAATACAATGATTCCAGCAACCAGTGGTGAATTAGCTAGCGGTTTAGTGGGTAAAGGACGTATGGCAGAACCCGAAGATATTGTTTCATTTATAGAAAACGATATTCTAAATAAACTACCACTTCGCGGTAAAAAAGTACTTATTACGGCTGGTCCAACATATGAAGCCATAGATCCTGTTCGTTTTATAGGAAATCATTCTAGTGGAAAAATGGGATTCGAAATTGCTAAAGCAGCAGCTAATTTAGGCGCAGAGGTTGTTTTAATTTCTGGACCAACACATCAAAAATTAACCCACAGTCTTGTGCAAATTATACCCGTTACATCAGCAGAAGAGATGTATAACGCAGCACATACTTATTTTAAAACGGTTGATATTGCTATTTTAGCAGCAGCAGTAGCAGATTATAAACCAAAAATTGCAGCCACCCAAAAAATAAAAAAGAACGAAAAAACGTTATCTTTAGAGCTAGTGAAAACCAAAGACATTTTAGCGTCTCTAGGACGTATAAAAGAAAATCAGTTTTTAGTCGGGTTTGCTTTAGAAACAAATAATGAAATTGAAAACGCAAAAGGTAAACTAAAGGCGAAGAATTTAAATTTAATTGTGTTAAATTCGCTAAAGGACAAAGGTGCCGGATTTAAATCGAACACCAACAAGATAACACTTATTGATGTTGATGAAACTATTACAATGTTCGATTTAAAGTCCAAAGAAGCCGTTGCTGTAGATATTTTAAATACTATAATAAACCAATTGCATGCATAGAATTTTTGTATTTTTTTTAGTCTTTATTTCCTTTTCAACTTACGGTCAGGAGTTAAATTGTAATGTTGTTGTTAATGCACAATTTACAGGTAACGAAAATTTTCAAATTTTTAAAACTCTTGAAAAACAATTAAAAGAATTTGTAAATACAACTAAATGGACAAAAAAAGAGTTCGGTTCTCAAGAACGTATTGAGTGCGGAATGTATATAAATATCACTGAATTTTCTGGAGATATTTTTAAGGCAACCATCCAAGTACAATCATCTCGTCCTGTTTATGGATCTACATACAATACACCTGTTTACAATATAAATGATAAAGACTTTACATTTAAGTATGTGGAGTTTGAAAACTTACTTTATAATCAAAATCAATTTGAATCAAACCTTATTTCAGTGCTAGCGTTTCATGTATACATGATATTAGGATTAGATGCAGATACTTTTGAATTTCAAGGAGGCGACACCTATTTAAAACAAGCGCAAACTATTGTAAATTATTCGCAACAAGAAAATGCAAGAGGTTGGAAGCTGGAAGATGGATTACAAACACGATTTGCTTTAATTGATAATTTATTGTCGCCAACCTTCAAGGAATATCGCAAGGTCATGTATGATTATCATCGTTCGGGTCTTGATACTATGAGTGCAGACCAAAAAGCCGCTAAAGTAATTATTGCGAGCTCTGTTGAAGAGTTTGAGGCCATGAACAGACGTCGTCCTAATTCGTTTTTATTACGAACGTTTTTTGATGCAAAAGGTGATGAGATTGAGCAAATATTCTCAAGTGGTCCAAACGTAGAAATAACCAAATTAATCTCTACCTTAAACCGTGTAGCGCCAATGTATTCAAGTAAATGGCGAAATATAAAGTTTTAAGATATTTATCCCTTTAAGTAGTTGTTATATTTATAGTAATCTTATAATCTAAAAAGTCTTGCTAACAGCTTTATCCATAAAAAATTACGCATTAATAGACCATCTTCAGGTAAATTTCAACCAAGGTTTGACTATCATTACTGGAGAAACAGGTGCTGGAAAATCTATATTATTAGGTGGTTTATCTCTCATATTGGGAAAACGAGCCGATTTAAGCGCTTTAAAAAACAGTGATGCCAAATGCGTTATTGAAGCTGTTTTTGATGTTTCCAGTTACAAGTTAGAAGCGCTATTCAAAAAATTAGATTTCGATTATGATGCGCAAACCATTATAAGACGTGAGATTTTGCCATCGGGTAAATCGCGCGCTTTTGTAAACGATTCACCAGTAAATTTAAGTGGATTACAAACATTAGGAACCCAATTAATTGATATTCATTCGCAACATGAAACCATGCAATTAATAGATGATGCATATCAATTTCAGGTTATTGATGCATTAGCAAAAAACAGTCAGGAATTACAAGATTATAAAGACGCTTTAAAAATCTTCAAAACTCATCAAAAGGAATATGATGAACTCTTAAAATTTCAAGCCGAAGCTATAAAAGAACACGACTATAATTCGTATTTATTAAAAGAATTAGAAGAGGCAAAATTAGTAGAAGGCGAGCTGCAAGAACTAGAAGAAACGTACGAAACACTTAATAATGTTGAAGATATTAAAGAGCAATTAACAAACGTTAATCAGCTTTTAAATGACGAGCAAATAGGTGTTATGTCTGCATTATTGGCAGCTAAAAATAGTTTGCAGAAAATATCGAAATTTTCATCAAAATATGAAGATGTTTTTAATAGAATAACAAGTAGTTCTATAGAAATCAATGATATTTTTACAGAAATAGAAGCGCTGGAAGATACTTTGGATTTAGATCCAGAAAAACTTACACTAGTTGGTAATAAATTAGAAGTTATAAATACATTGCTTAAAAAGCATTTTGTTAACGATGTAAGTGAATTAATTGTCATAAAAAATGATTTATCAGAAAAAGTAAGTGTCACCGAAAAATTGGACGATACCATTGCCGATAAAGAAGCAGAATTAACAACCGTAAAAAAACGTATTGATGCCTTGTCAGAGGCAATTCATAAAAAAAGGGTGTCAGCAATTCCGAACCTAACTAATGAGTTGGAATCTATTTTAAAACAATTGGGAATGCCAAACGCTAAATTCAATATAACACTGCAGCCTTCCGAAGCCTATTACAACAATGGAAAAGACGATATGTCATTTCTGTTTTCAGCAAATAAAGGAGGTGCCTTTAATGAGCTTAAAAAAGCAGCGTCAGGTGGCGAGTTATCCCGAATTATGCTTGCTATTAAATCCATTTTAGCCAATTACGTGCAGTTACCATCCATTATGTTCGATGAAATTGATTCAGGTGTTTCCGGTGAAATATCCAATAAAATGGGCGAAATCATGCGCGATATGAGTCAAAGTATGCAAGTTTTTACTATTACGCATATTCCGCAAATAGCAGCAAAAGGAAATACACACTTTAAAGTTTATAAAGAAGATGTAGGTGAGGTTACTCAAACCAACTTAATGCTTTTAAACCACGATGAGCGTATTGTTGAAATTGCCCAAATGCTTGGAGGTATAGAAATTTCCACTTCGGCTATGGCGCATGCTAAACAATTGTTGAATTAATACTATCTTTGAAAATCATTTAACACAAATCAACACGAGAAACTATGTCATATAATTTATTAAAAGGAAAAAAAGGAATCATATTTGGAGCTTTAGATGAAAACTCAATAGCTTGGAAAACAGCAGTACGCGTGCATGAAGAAGGAGGTACATTTGTATTAACAAACGCACCAGTTGCTATGAGAATGGGACAAATAAACGAACTAGCTGAAAAAACAGGTTCACAAATTATTCCTGCTGATGCCACATCCGTTGAAGATTTAGAAAATCTTATTGAAAAATCTATGGAGATTTTAGGTGGTAAAATTGATTTTGTTTTACATTCTATTGGCATGTCTATAAACGTTAGAAAAGGTAATCATTACACCAATCAGAATTATGATTGGACCCAAAAAGGAACTGATGTTTCAGCAAATTCATTTCATAAACTGATGCAAACTTTGTATCAAAAAGATGCTATGAATGAATGGGGAAGCATTGTGGCTTTAACTTATATGGCTGCACAACGTGTTTTTCCAGATTATAATGACATGGCAGATAACAAAGCCTTTTTAGAGAGCATTGCGCGTAGCTTTGGCTATTTCTTTGGTCGTGATAAAAAAGTACGTGTTAATACCATTTCACAATCACCAACACCAACAACAGCAGGAAGTGGTGTAAAAGGGTTTGATGGTTTTATTTCGTATGCCGAAAAAATGTCACCTTTAGGAAACGCAACCGCTTTAGATTGCGCGAATTACACCATTACCATGTTTAGCGATTTAACACGTAAAGTAACCTTGCAAAACCTATTTCATGATGGTGGATTTAGTAATATGGGAGTTAGTGATGCGGTTATGGAAACATTTACAAGAGAATAAGTTTATTAGATATACCATATAGAAAAGCCATTCTTACTCATAAGAATGGCTTTTTTTTGTATAAATATCTGGCACTTAATATTGTAAATTATTTACTATCTTGGTAAAACATATTTATGTTTAATCTATATGAAAAACAATTACGTTTTATCTCTTTTTCTAGTTTTTACAAGTTATTTACAAGCACAAATTAATTTTGTAAATCAAGCCACAAATTTAGGCTTGGTAGTTACCGCAGGTGATACGTATTTAGGGAATGGCATATCATTTTGCGATTATAATAACGATGGTTGGGATGATTTAAGCATAGCCACCGAACAAAATAGTAAGGTCCTTTTTTTTAAAAACGTAAATGGCTCTTTTGAGGTTGATAATTTAAATTTACCATTAAACACTAGTCAACAAAAACAAGTAGTTTGGGTAGATGTTGATAATGATGGTGATAAGGATTTATTTGTTACCTCTAACACAGATGGTAACAAACTATATCTAAATATAGGCGATTCTAATTTTCAAGATATTTCTGTTACTTCAGGACTACCAACTCAAAATCTAGAAACTTATGGCGCATCATGGGGAGATTATAATAACGATGGGTTTTTAGATGTTTTTTTAAGTAATAGAAGTGAGTCTGACATGCAGCCTAATTATTTTTATAGAAATAATGGTAATAATACCTTTACAGATGTAACTGCTCAAGCTGGATTTGATATCGATAGCCACATGACATTTTGTTCAGCATTTTTTGATTACAATAATGACGGGTGGCAAGACATTTACTTGTCTAGCGATAAGTATTTTAATCAAAACTTTTTATACCGTAATAACGGGAACGGAACTTTTACTGATGTAAGTGCTGCATCAAACACAGGTATTTCTATTGATGCTATGACCACAACCATAGGCGATTTTAATAACGACGGCTGGTTTGATATTTATATAACAAATACACCAACCGATGGTAATATTCTTTATAGAAATAATGGTGATGGTACTTTTACAAATATCGCTATATTTTCTGGTACCCGATTAAATAGCTTTTCTTGGGGAGCCGTTTTTTTGGATGCTGATAACGATATGGATGAAGATATTTATGTAAGCTGTGAGTTTGATGGTTCCAATCCCTTGTTTAGATCTTCAGCTTTTTATAAAAACAGAGCTAATAGTACGTTTGAAAATTCATTAAATTCAGGGTTCGTTGGCGATGCGGCAAGAAGTTACTCAAACGCTATTGGTGATTTTAATAACGATGGTTTTCCAGATATTGCTGTTAGTAATATTAATTATGAAAACATGTATTTATGGGAAAATCAAACAAACAATGGTAATAATTGGTTAAAAGTAAATTTAATAGGTGTTGTAAGTAATAAAGATGGTATTGGATCACGTATTGAAATTTCAACAAATGGCAACAAACAATATAGATATACACTTTGTGGTGAAGGGTATTTAGCTCAAAATTCCAATACAGCGTTTTTTGGTTTGGGAACAAACACAACAATTGATTATATAAAAATAACGTGGTTAAGTGGTATGGTGGATTATATAGAAAACGTAAATGCTAATCAGCTGATAGAAATTACTGAAGGAAGTTATAGTTTGAATATTGAAAATGAGTTTAAAAAGGCTTTTTTATATTACCCAAATCCGGTTAAAAACACCTTAACATTAAAATCTGAAAAAACTATAAAATCAGTAACAGTATATACCGTTTTGGGTCAAGAGATTTATAACAATACTTATCAAAGTTTAAAATTTAAAGTAGATATGTCAAATTTTAAATCTGGAATTTATATTGTTAAAATTAGTTTTATAAGCGAAACAGAAACCATTCAAGTATTGAAAGAATAGAGTTTTTTTAAACATTTGGAAATAACAAATTTCTTTATTAATTTAATAGTCAATTAATTAAACTATTTTATTATGAAAAAAAATACTTTTATGTTTTTTGTTTTCAGTCTAATTTCTGTAGTAACCTATGGTCAATATTTAACTGAAGGATTCGAAACCTCTGTCCCTCCAGCAGGTTGGGCATTGACGCAAGTTAATGCTGCGGAAACTTGGCAAACTTCAACAAACTTTAATACAGGAACTGCTTCTGCCGAAGTTAATTATGATGCTGCTCTTAATCCTGCTGATGAAGATTTAACAACTTCTGTTATAGATTTATCTTCGGCTACAAATCCAAGATTAATTTTTTGGGTAAGCATGAGCTATTTTTGGTCGGTAGACCCAAATGAGAATTATGATTTTACAGTAAGTGCAACAGATGGCACAACAGAAACCGTTTTATGGGATGAAACTGCTTTGGGCGTTTTTCCGAATTATGAGTGGATTGAAGTAGAATTAAATTTGTCCGCGTATGCAGGACAAAGTAATGTTCAAATTATTTTCAATTACAATGGTATAGATGGTGCCGCATTATATTTAGACGATGTTTTAATTGAAGAAACACCAACTTGTCCAATACCAGGAAATAGCCTAGTAACAGCAACTCAAACCACAGCAGACGTAAGTTGGGATGCCATAACTGAAGCAAGTTCTGGTTACGAATGGGTAATAATGGCTTCAGGAGTAGCTCCAGATGCAGGTACAGCAGTCGATTTTGGTACAACAGGAGCAGGCGTTATTACAGATAGTGCTTCTGGACTCACAGAATCCACAGATTATGATTTTTATGTAAGGGCTAATTGTGATTCAAATGGCTTTAGTAATTGGTCAGCTGTGTTAAGCTTTACAAGTTTGTCTCCAGAACCAAATTGTGCTATGAATCCAACTCCTGCTGATGGAGCAGTGGATGTACCAACTGGTGATGTGACGTTTTCTTGGGAAGCACCAACAACAGGACCAACACCAACATCTTATAA